>Ga0181468_100109_pt1 | contig 14040 bp, 7 predicted proteins | sample InSIn1SAF170_2_FD_119080 | JGI IMG/M metagenome (GOLD analysis project Ga0181468, IMG submission 119080) | Clean room microbial communities from NASA Spacecraft Assembly Facility at Jet Propulsion Laboratory, Pasadena, California, USA -... ... | reverse complement strand
TGTAGGAACGTGAGAGATACTCTATTTCTCTATGGGAATAGTAGAACTACTCTCATGCACCTTGGGAATATGACGATTTACCTCAAGTTCATTCGAAACTAAAGAAACCGGAAGAACTTGAGTAGTATGAGGTTCACTCTCTACCGGAAAGGTACGACTAACTGAAGGTGGAGTCAGTTCTACCATTTTCTCAACCAAGGGTTGGTCGAGAACAGACTCATGAGACTCATTTTCAGAGAGAGGGGTTGACCAAATATGACTTTTGATCAATCACTGCATCAACTAGTGAAGGATTAGGGGAAAGCTTTCGATACCCATCTGGAAAATGAGGCTGGGAAGCTGTAAGGTTTTCCAACTCTTTGGAAGCTTCATCCATAAGAAGATAAAGGTGAATAGGATGATTACCTTCACACAACTTACAAGGAAATTTGACTTTTCCCTTTTTCCTGTGAGCTTTACTGTTACTAGTTGATGGTTTATCACCAACATGATCTCCAGAGGCTAATGACAAAGGTTTATGTGAACCTGTGGACCACACTTCTAAGACCTTAGGAATACTATGACAACTCTGAAGAACATGGTCACCCTTACATAACATGCAAGCGAATTTTACTTTCCAGGGCTGATTAGAAGATTTTTCTTGATTAGATAAATTCATAGCAATGGCTTCTTGGTTGCCCCCTTGCTTATTTTTCTTCTTATTCTTCGTCCTCTTCTTCTTTTTCTTAGCTTCTTGGTTACTAGAATCTAGACTTTCACTAGGCGAAGAGGAAGAACGGAGGTGAAAAAAAAGGTGAAGAATATGAGGGGTAACTTTAGGATCAACATAAGGTTGATGTTGTTCAGGTGGAGGAGAACTCGATTGAAAATCATTTTGGACACTCGGAACCACCGAGGTTGAAAGATACCAAACTAGCAGACCAATGGTCAATCCAGGAAGGCACAACGTTGCCATATAAGGAGAATCAACATTTCCAAAAGAAGGAAAAGGACTAGGATTCCTATCAGAGGGGTTTCCTTGACTGGTAGACTCATGAAATGTTGCCATTGGTATCAACCTAAGATCTGCTAAGGATTATTTCCACAGGAAGGATGTTGTTCCGTGGTTAATTGATTTTAGATTTTGAAACAAAAACTTTTCCTTTTCATGTTTTAAGAATCGAGAAAAGGATTAAAAGGTGACTCTAGTCGCTTTCGTTGGTTTAGAGAGCTTGAAAGGACAAGTACACGATGATATTTTCAAGTTTAAGGAGTCAGAAGAGATCGAAATGACTACTCAGGATACTCTAGGGAAAAGGGATTACCAAGTAACTGTGAACTACAATATACACCTTAGCAAATAAATTTACTAAGGACTTGACATATGTGCAGGCAATCTCCTCGAATATTGTTTTCAATGTATCAAGTTTACAGGGTGGCAGCCTTAGTTTCCTATGGATAAAGGTTCACAACCTATGAGGGTTTCCCTTTATATACTCGATGGTACAGGGAACACAAGTCTTTGCTAGTGCTGTCTAATGCAAGAGTATTACGAATGATAGCTGCTGAGTTTTATAGACGCTGGAACACGTCTCTAACCTAGACCACCAAGTATGAGAGTTAATGTTTCAAATGTTCCTTAGATTAATTGATAGATTTTAAAGTTTATCTCGAAATTATGTTTAGGTTTCAAGGCCTTAACGATGTCACATGTTCCTAAAATGTACCTAAATGATGAAAAGGAAAAAATTTTGTTTCAATGAAAGCTAGACTAATTAAGGGAATAAATTTCAATCAATAATGCATCAAACAAAACACATCATGCAAAATGTCTTCCACTAACTTTCACAATGCAAAATGTGAAAACGAAATCTAATCTTTAATTTCACTAAATGCAATGCCAAGATGTGATCCTATAAGAAACGAAAATCACTTTCCTTTCACTAAGATGCAATAATGATTTTTATTTTACTTTGATTCAATCAATGCAATCTAATGCAATGAGCAAAGGAAAATGCAATCAACTCAACTCAATGAAAATTTCTTTCACTTTCGTCTTCCAAACACAATGCCAAAAGAAAAAATGATTTCCACTTTTCACTATCCTAAATGCAACTTTTTGAAACCAAAATGATTTTACTTTACAAAGATGCACTTCTATGACTTATTCTTTTCTTTTCATTTTGAATGATTTGATGCACCTAATACAATTTTTAGCTTTCAAACACCGAAAAATGTGATCTATTTTCAATGATGAATCTCAAAAAATAACTTTTTAATGCAACTATTCTAATGCATTTTCACGAAAAGTAAATTTCGAAATACAAGCTAAAACAAATTCAAAACGATGTTTTCAATGATTTCCATAGAAAACAACACAATCAATCAGCAAAACAAACACCTCATTGAAACCAACTAGCAACAAGTGATGACCAATTGACTAGAAGCCCTAGAACTCAATCAGATTTCACTTCAAAGCCAATGAGACAAATTTTGCAAATTAATCAAGACAATCAATCAAAAATGACAAATCCAAGCATACAAGATAGGAAAAGACCTTAGGGGCCAAGACATACTGGATTCTAAGGAATAAACCTTAAAAATTCTCACATTCAATGATTATCGCTACTTTATATACCCAAACTTGTGATGCTTGGGTTATCATCACTACTTTGCATAACCAAACTGCGATGGTTGGGGTCCTCATCACTACTTTGTATAGCAAAAATAGTGATGATTTTAGCGCAACCACATAGTGAAGAATATTTTTTTCCACCGCGACTCTACAAGTAAAAAATCATGATGCCATCGCGACTATTAGAGCTAAACCCATGATGGGCAAGGAATATGAGAAAAAAAATAAAATATTCCAAGAAACAATCCAGACTTAGCACTCTAAGGCAATAATCAGTGATGATATAAACCCAGACTGATACAGACAAGTAGAGAAATCGACGGTTGGTCAAACTAATCAAAGGATTAGATTGAAGGATTGAATGGAAAGGGTTATAGCTTCCCCAGCGGAGTCGCCATTTTGTTGTCTAGGTAAATCCTCTCTGCGGACATAGATGATCCCTCTAGCCCAATGAGTGGGACTAGCAACCTATGTGACAATCTACTAGACACTTTCCTAAGTTACAATTGAAAAGAGAGACGAAGAAGATGGCCTACCTCGTTCTAACGCTATCAAGTCGTCCTTTGTTGAAGATCTTGAATCACTTGCGTCACAGGCTCATTCCTACTACTCACAATGTTTATGCACCTGCACAAGTGATCAAGACACAACAAGGCATGCAAATACCAATAACATATTAAAAATAAACCTACTTAACTGATCAAGGAGTGTTAAGATAGATGATACATAAGCATACACATCAATGGAAAATGAACCAACAGTTGTATATTAATAGAAAAGAAGGGGAAGCATACAACCAAGCCTTGATGTTGATAGGCTCTCCTTGAATGAATGTTCAATTCCAAGCTAATCTCTCCAAGCACTCATTCTCCAAGCCAAATGAGTAGCATATAGGTGCAATCTTAGCATAAGGGTGCAAATAGACATAGACCAACCATTTGGGAATGGGAAAGGATGAATATATAGGCTGGGAAAGGGAGTTAGGATCTCTCCAAAGATAGGAGTAGGCCCTCATCTCAAGGAGGTAGCTCATAGGGATAAGACCAAGAGGCCAAGTTGGGATAAATTCACCTCATCTATGCCAAACAACCTCCAGCTCGCTGCTCTGAAAGCTTCTAGATCACAAAGCTTCTCATCCTCTTTAGGAAAATTGCCCTTTTGGGATCATTGCGGGTCTAGTATAATACAACAGGCGACCATCGCGATTTTTAGTCTCATAAGAGCGATAACCCTCAACTTAGGATTTAAGAGATATTTCCTTCAGGGGAAGCTCAAGGCATTTTCCAATCAATGTCTTAGGGAGGATCTAAGCTACATATATGAATGAGTACATTGCATAATGGTCATGTTTCGTGCACTTTAGGGTATGTCACAGGGAAGCGCATGAGGTGTGACAAAATAGTGTGCAACAGTGCCAGTGTTGGGTAAGCCCATGGTTATTGGGATGATCATAGTATTAACCCCAAAAGGGATCCAATACACTCGGTCACCCTAATTAAGTTATTCCTATGATATGTCCCATGATTAAGTCATTGATTATAAAGAACTAAATTTGGAAGTTGTAAGAGGGGATTTTGGTAACCAACAAAGAAAAATCTAATGTAGATAAGAAGAGAAAAGAGGTTCATAGAGCCGAGTATGAATACGTCTAAGGATGAAGCTTGAGAAAGATGTTTAGGGTGTAGGGAGCATATTTATGAAGCAAAGCTCAGTTGTCAGAGAGACAGTGTTGTGGCTAGCAAGAGGAGTAGCATTTAAAGAACAAGGCACATGAAGTCTTGGGTATGCAATAATGTTGTGTGATGTGTACATGATGAGAATATTTTTTTTAAGATTCTACTTACTAGATGAAAAAGAATTTGGTTGAAGCTTAGAAAATAAAAGTTGACCAATATTGAATAGACCTATTATGGAAGCCTGATATCTTTGAAGGTGTTTTGATGGAAAAAGTATAATGTTGGGAGTTGAGTGTTAAGCGTCAAATAAAATTAACAAAATTGATTCAGATTGAATTGGGTTGAGGATTTGTGTCTCCTTCAATTTGATGCCTCTAAATCAGGGGATCAATTTCTCCTTCAGTTTGGTGCCTATAAATTGGGGGATTGGTATCTCCTTCTAGTTGGTTCTAGTAAATAGATGTAATAGTAGGTTGATGCAGACAAGAATATTCAAATAAGATGTGTGATTTACTCCCTTTAAGGGTTTCCACATACATCTAGTGTTATCATGTGTTGTTTATGTGATTGGTGTATTATGTGATGTGATTTTTTTTTTGAAAATTTTAAAATGAACATTACACTGATTAACTCCCTCCCTCTATATATAATAATAATTCCAAAAATTGGAATCATATTAGATTCCTTCAGAGATAGTCTAACCACTGGAAGGTAGATCACAAGGGATCATGGCTAGTCACAAATGGTCTTCCGCAAGCAAATATCCTCTATTTGATGGAGAAAATTATGAATTTTGGAAGGTAAGGATGAGTACCTATATTATGTCTCTAGGTACTAACATTTGGATATCTATTGAGAATGTTTTCAGATTTCAATAATTTCTCCAACTGTTTTGGATGGTAAAGAGAACTATTCGAGCAATGCAAAAGAAAAGAATTCCATATTGTGCGGGCTTACAAATACAAAGTTTTTCAAAGTAACGCATTGTAAATATGTAAAAGAGACTTGGGACAAACTTCAGAGTATCTATAAAGGGGATGAAAAAGTGAAAATAACAAAGGTTCAAATTCATAAAGGAAAGTTTAAAAGTTCGAATATGGATGAAGATGAAAACATTGCAACCTTCTTTCTATGTGTAGATAATATTGTTAATACTATAAAAGGCATTGGTGAAACAATTGAGGAATCACTGATTGTGCAAGAACTATTGAGATCACTTCCTTAAATATTTAATCCAAAGGTCCCATCCATTGAAGAAATGACAGATCTTTAGAGTCTTAAGTATGGATGCTCTACATGGAATCCTCATTGCATATGAAATGGGAACAAAAAAGGAGAAATCAAAATCAAAGTAAAAAAGGAAACAAATAGACAAAAGACTTATGAAGTTTCCAGCTATGAATCAGATGAAGAAGAAGCTCAATTTGTAAGAAAGCTGAAAATAGGGCCCTAAAAAATTCAAAGGTTAGCTTCCATTCAAATGCTTTGAGTTTCGAAGAATAGGAATCCAAAGAGGAACCTAATATCTTTGTCGCTGTACTCAGGAACTCTGTTAACGATGAATGAAGCATCAAGAATGAAGTTATAATTTGAAAAAAACATGATCCTATTAGAAATTTCATAAATATAGTGAAGGAGTAGAAGAGACTTGAATATTCCTTTAATAAAAACAAGCTCAGAAGATCTATTTCCTCAAGGAGGTTCTTCTCTTCCAGGTACCAAAATCTATTCTTGGGTTATTGTTATTCCTGTAATAATTTTGGCAATAAGGCAATCAATTGTGGAGTTGATCATATGAAAAATAGAAATGAAGTACCTATAAGAATTCAAGTAATGATTATGTGAAGAGAAATCCTAGAATTTTGAAGGAAAGAGTAGTTAAAAATTATAACTTATTTGATCCTCTATCAAATAAAGTTGAATGATATAAGTGCGCTAACATGGGAACACATCATGATATTGTAGAAACATTAATAAGCAGGTCTCTAAATCAAGACATGAAAGAAGGCATGCTCAAGCATAAGGAACAATACTCAAAAGTATGGAAAAAGAAGCAAGAGAAGTAGGAAGAATGTGGTATTGAATTGTATGCTCAAACCAAGAAAGAAAATAGCATGTTGATAGTGGATGCTCAAGACATATGACAAAATATCAAAGTAAATTTCTTGATCTAAAAGAAGAAGATAAAGGCAGAGTAATACTTGGAAAAAATGCATCAACGAGGACAATTGGAAAAGGCACCGATTGACAATGGAAAACTAAAGCTCATAATGTCCTATATTTTGAAGGTCTAGAACACAATCCCCTAAGTGTCATTCAAATGCATGATGATATCACATTTCACTCTAAAGGACGTGAAATAAGAAAAGCACAAACAAGAAAACTAGTAGCAAAGGGAAATAAGACTTCAAGCAATGTATATATTCTTGATGGAGTAAAAGAAGAAAAGTGTTGTATGGGTAAAATGGATGAGAGCTTGTTATAACATAGAAGGATGGGTCACATCAACTTCAATAATCTAATAAAATTAAGTGGATCACAAGTAGTAATAGATATGCCAAAATTATCAAATCCATATAATACTATTTGTAAAAGACATCAACATGGGAAGCAGAGCAAGGATTTTTTTCAAAACAAAAGAATACTACACATCCAAGCCATCGCAACTCATTCATACATATATCTATGGACTAACTATGACAAAAAAATTAAAAAGTGAGAGATATTTTATGTTGTTCATTGATGGTTACTCAAGAATGAAATGGGTTACATTTCTTTTGGCAAAACATGAGGCCTTTGAAAATTTTAGAACCTTTAAAGCCCTTGCTGAAAATAAGACTAATTTGAAAATCAAATGTTTGATATCAGACAAAGGAGGCGAGTTCACCTCTAATGAATTTAACGAATTTTGTGAAAATCATGGAATTTGAAGACACCTATACACCCCACAACAAAATAGAGTTGCTGAAAGAAATATTCGAATAGTCTAAGAAATGGAAATAAAAAAGCTCAATGAAGCCAACATACTAGATAATTTATGGGGATAAGAAGGCTACACAACTATCTACATTTTGAACAAAGCACAAATTAGAGTAAACAAAAAAAGACACCTTATGAAATATAGAAAGGTAAACCAACTATAGCCAAACACTTTAAGATATTTGGAAGCAAGTGTTACATACACATAAATGAAGATGATTTAGGAAAATTTGATTCAATAATAGAAGAAGGAATTTTCCTCAGGTATGCATACATAAGTAAGGGCTACAAATGTTACAATAGAAGACTATGGAAAGTAGTTGAAAGCATTGATTTTAGAGTAGATGAAGTATTACATCAGACTTAGCTACAAGAAAGTGAAGAAGAAGAAGAAGAATAGGAAAAAGAAATGGATCATGAAGAATAATAGGAAGAATAAAAGGACCATGAAGAGCAAGCAGAGGAAGAAGGGGAAGAGATAGAGCCACAACATCCAAAAACTCCATCCAATTATGTTCAAAAGCATCATCCAAATAATCAGATAATTGGAAATAAAGAATCATGAGTTCAAAATAGAAGAAAACTTATGAGTACATCAAGGCATGCAAATCTTGCCTTGCTATCCATGATAGAACCCAAAAATTTTGCACAAGCTAGTTAAAATTAACTTAGGTTCAAGGATATGAATGAATAACTAGAAAAAATTAAAAAGAATAAGACATAGGAAATTGTGACAAGACTTAAAGTCAAGAATGTGATTGGAACTAAGTGGGTTTTAAATAATAAGTTGAATGAAGACGGACAAGTAGTGAGGAACAAAGCCAAACTAGTATGTAAATTATAGTACACACAAGTTGAGGGTGTTGACTGTGAAGAAACCTTTTCCCCTATTTCTAGAATAGATGCCATAAGAATGTTTTTGGATTTTGCTTGCTTCAAAAGATTTAAAGTTTATCACATGGATGTCAAACCAACATTCCTAAATCGAGACCTACAGGAAAAAGTGTATATTGAGCAGCCAAAAGGATTCCAATTATCTAAAGACAAAGACAATGTGTGAAAATTAAATAACCTTGAATACAACAACCTTTATATCAAAGATGAGAATGGTAATTTGTTGATTATTGTTGTTTATGTAGATGATATAATTTTTGGTAGTAATTTTAATTTCATGAGTAAAAGTTTTGCAACTGCTATGCATAAGGAATTTGAAATGTATATTCTACGAAAATTGTACTTTTTTCTTGGATTGGAAATTCACCAATCATTAAAAGGAATTTATATTTCTCAAACCAAATGTCTTAAAGAAATATTGAGGAAATTTGGCATGCAGAACTATGCACCTGTGAGCATACCCATGATAACATGATGCAAAATCGGTAAGGATCATGAATCTCCAAAGGTAGATCAGATAATGTACAAGTCTCTGATTGGTAGTTTTCTTTGTGTAAAATCCTCAATACTAGACATTATGCAAGCAATAAGAGTATTGGGTAGATTTATGTTAAATCCAAAGGAGACTCATGTAAATGCAATGAAGAGGATTTTCAGGTATCTACACGGAACCATATATTTTGGCTTATAATATCCAAGAAGCAAATATTTTACTCTCAAAGCTTATACAGATGAATATTGGGTTTGTAGTGTTGATGATGGAAAATCACCAGTTGGGGGTCCTTCTTTCTAGGTAGTTGTTTAGTCTCTCAGCTCAACAAGAAACAAACTTCAATTTTCTTTTGAGTAGGATGTTCATTGTGAATACTGCAACGAGCTAAGTTATAAATATCCATGGGAAGTATGTTATGATTTTAAGTGGTTTTGTTGGTTGTAGGTGTCATAGAACAACGAGAATAGTGTCCCCCTAACGGGGAAGGGTATGTAACAACCTTGGGTCAAAATTTCATGTAATAAAAGTTAATAAAGGCAAAATAAGACCAAGGTCATGGGACACTTATTCCAAGATGAATGTTGGGTAAAATATCCTAATGAAATCACTTGTTGTGTGTTATGGCTAAGGGGAAATTGATACAGGCAATGGCAAAGGCTTTATAAAGGCAAAAAGGTACTTTTGGCATATTATTTATGAAAATAAAGGAAATTAGGAGAAAATGAGGGTGAAAGGTCACAGGTTGCATGTGAGGAGGAAAATGAAGGAAAATAGAGGAAAAATGAATAAATTAGAGGCATCAATGATAAAAAGTATTATCAGTTCATGGATTTTGTCAACTTTTTGTTAGTTCATTTTCAGAATTGGTTTTCAGGGTGGAGAATAGCACTAAGAGGATAAGGAAAGTAAACAAGAAAATGAAATAAAAGGAAGGCAAAGGAAGCAAGGATCAAGCAAGGAAAGGTTGGATCAGGCAACTTTAACAAAAAAAAATATTGGTAACAGATTGCATGTATGATTTCCTAGTTGGTTTTGGCATGCATGGCATATGCATGTGTGTATTTGGTTCATTTGTTATTATTGGCATGGGTTTTGTCGGGTTTTGATAGTGGTTTTAGCCTTGCCTTCCCATTTCTGGATAGCCATGGTGTGATGGGATTTTTTATCAGTTGTGCTTTGGATTTCCAGAAGGTTTTGGACTTGGGTGAGGTGGTCTTAGGAAAATCCCAAGGGTTGGGATGGAGATGGTTTTCTCCAGGAAGCCATTAATAGGTGGGTGGAGACAGGAAAATTCCTCAAGGGATGGTGAAGGAATTCTGAGGCATCCAAGCTCGGTCTAGTTTTGTGATCTCATGACCAGTTAGGTAATATCACGGTATGGTGAGGGTGGAGGTAGTTTAACCTCTAGATTCCCTTAGTTGTTTATGGATTGGTTTATCCCATGATATCCCAAATTCATGCTTAGAATATGGAACTGGGGTGATTGGATGAAAGAAAGATTTGGTTTAGCCCAATCTATGGTCATGTGGTATGTGGAAGTCCCTGACTTGGTTGGTTTTTGCATATGGTTAATAAGATCTAAGTTCCTCTTGATTTTTATGAGTAATTATACTTGTTATTATGTGGCTTTAATGGTTGTTCTATCATTGTTATCTATCTAGGTAAATGTTGGTTATAACCATGTAATTGATAGATTTAAGTATTCCATTTATCACATTTCCTTCAATGAATGTTTGGTTAATGAATGCATGACCTAATTGGTGTTATGACATCTATTGTGAGAAGGCATAAATCCTTCTTGTTAAATCTCAGATAAGTTTTTAGATCCTTATGTTTATATTTTCATTCATGACATGTAGGTTGCATGTTTACTCTGTGTTTGATGGAATTTCAGTCTTGATTGGGAGGGGTCAAGTCAAGTCCCCATTCAAATTTTGGTTTATAATCTTTGTTTCTATGTCATTTATCATTTTTGGAAGTTTCAAAAAGTTTTGGTCAGAGACTGTAAGCCTCCAATCGCTTGTATGCCTTGGTAAGCGAGCGATTAAGGCTCTAGGTCAGTGAAAAAGAGAGTTATCTTAGGGGTTGGACACCTGGAGGGGTTGGGTTGCTCCTGGAGGTCATGTAGCACCTGAGGGAAGTCAGTAAGGTCTCAAGTTGTCGACTCCATTTCCTTAAGGTCATATAGGAGGTTGGGTCTTATCCTAGTGACCCTCATCTCATTTTTTCCTCAAGCAAATACGTGAAAGTGGGTAAATGTGGGAGGAGGCAGTTACAAATTCCTTCTTCTTCTACTCTATTGTTAGACTTATCCCCTTGTGCTTATGCTTTCTTTTGCTTGTCTTTAACTACAACATTATTCCGATGATCAACAACATTGATTTTATTTAGTAACAAATACTCTGCTTCTACATCTTTGTGTCACTAATACACTACTTCCCTTGTCAACAACACCTCTTGTTTCAAAAATAAAGAACTTAGAACATACAATTAGTGGGATGCTCCCCCTTGTGAAGGAGAGATCACGCCCAACCTTTGTCTAATATATTCAAAAGGCTCTCTTGAAATACATTTGGTGAATATGTATGCAACTTGCTCCTTTGTTGGAATGTATTCCAATTTAATAGAATGATCTGCAACTTGTTCTTTGAGAAAGTGATATTTGATGGGAATATGCTTGGTCTTTGTTGTTTGCAGTATATGAACCAACATTATTATGTCAATATGGGTCCCATGGACTTCCATACGTGGCAATGGAAATTACATAGAAAGATTATGAAGACCTGCAATTTCAAACCTTATCCTATTCTAGGAACTTCCTGTTAACATTCTCAAGTTCCTACAAACATCGATCAAATTCTCATCCTAAGCGATAAAAACCTAATTAATGGAATTCTTTTGAAGAAAAATAGTTCCTACTCCTAACTTCTAAGCCTATCTAAGAGAGACAACAAAAATATAAGTCTCATGCAGACATATGACATCAAAAGATTCAAGCTGACAATTTACTATGAAACAATCTTAAATAGAAGACCAAGGCCAACAACAAATCTATCCTAGATTCTTCCCAAATAATTCTACAAATGTATCCTATTACCAAATATGTGCTTTGGACTAGAAAGAAAGATAACACTTGCAACCATCAATATGTAAGTTCCCTGTGATTAAGCTAAGCACTTTTTGTTACTAGCAGTAGTGATATTGTTTATATATGCAGACAACCAAACAAAGCTATAAATACAAAGCACTTCCATATGACTTCAAAGTTTATTGTAGTATTTTAAGAAAAAACCATTGAATATTTCCTTAATGAAAAGGTATTGGTCTTGATCAGTCACTAAAAATGGATCTAGATTGTACATGTGTTACTTCTCAAAATAATAAATAATGCGATGATCAATTTTAATGAAGCACCGGGGTCTACTCATAACATCGGTTATGTCCTACGTTCAAGGGACTAACCAGAGGTAGTCTTAGGGAGTCGATCTAAGATTGAATACTTCACGAACTTTCAGAACCTCAATTTATCAATCCTGGAAAAATAGAGCACAATACATCATTATTCCAATTTCTAGGTTCTATTACTTTGATTGTGATCTCATAAAATATATCATATACAATGAAATGTTTTCATCTCCTTCAACCCCATACTAATTATGATATCACAACAGTAATACCCTAATCACATAGTCATAAGTAAATACATAGTATTGGAATCATCTGTGAAAGAAAATTATATTACATAACAAATAGATTAGGGTAAATATCATTCGCATTTAGATTTCCAAATCAAAACCTTGATTATTTCTATGTTGATGATCAATTCGTGTCAATACATTCCAAGGAAAGAGAACATCAACATAGATATAATGTTCAATAAAATTCCACATACAAGAGCACCACAAAAAACTCTAAGTCTGGATAAATGATGAGGAAATCCATTTACATATCTACGCTAGTATCAAACCACAATCACACAATGATACATGTATCAGATCATAAAACAAGAAAACTTGGAGAAAAATGACAATGGGTTGGGTTGGTGGGACAAAACCACCCAACTCATTGTCCCTAGAAAAATTAAATCACAACTGTAGCAAGATCAAAGATGATAGATATATAAATTCAATCATCAACTTACATTAGAAACCAAAAGTCTATTATATGAGAATGTAATAGAACAGGGATTAGTTCCAGTGGTCCCCTCTTAGGATCATCCCGTTGTACTAAAACAACCATGAAGTCTCTACCTTAGCTTCTTTTTCTCTGCATATTCTTCTATCTACCCTTACATTACAAAATCTAATGTATTTATACAAAGACTCTAGTCTACAAATAAAACTAACACCCCTAATTTTATGGACTAGATATCGATCATCATATATATTTAGAACTCTAATCTGATCCAAATCTTCACAAAAAGAAACAACATTCCTTGACTTGAAATGAACTAAATAAGCATGAATCATGAATCTCCACATCATATATGGCTATTCTGTGGCAGGATCTAGTCCAAAAATAAAATATAACCATATACACTATCATATATAGATAACCAATAAATTGTGGAACTCCCAATCATATCTTGTTGATTATCTGACCAACGAACAATTAATGGACTAGAAGGACCGTTTCTATTTGCTGCATATGAATACCTGTTGCATATGAAAGAAATTTTGGCTATACATTTGACCATGACCTTCATGCTTCTTCTAGAAAACCTGGGCGTAATTAGAGCAACATAATACCATCTCAAGCCTTTACTTTACAAAACCTATATGTTCAATTCTTGTCATGACAGTTGGATGTGTAACAAACATTAAGATGGGAACAAGAATTGCATTATGTGGACAGGAACTGTGCTAGGTGAATAGGAATTGTACTAGATGAACAAAAACTCTTCACCTATCACGGGAATTGAACCTCCACGTCAACCATTATTAGTAACAATCGTGCATAAATTATCTTAAATCATTGAAAAACAGAGGAAGTATATCACATGATAAGTAAATTACCTTGTCATTCCCATGTTTAAGATAATAACCCAAAAATTTTCAACATGATGATAATAACCATAGAAACAGTCTTTAACTTCATAACAAGATTTTAGAGATGTTAATAACAATGTTTTTATCACACATAATGGGCACATTTTGATCACAATATTCCTAAATATCCTTAATATTTTGTTTCATCCAGAAAACGTGAGTGAAACATGATGCTTATGCAATCTACTCTGCTTTAGTTGTTGATACAGAAATTGAAGTTTGTTTCTTGTTGAGCTGAGAGACTAAACAACTACCTAGAAAGAAGGACCCCCAACTGGTGATTTTCCATCATCAACACTACAAACCCAATATTCATCTGTATAAGCTTTGAGAGTA
>Ga0181468_100106_pt1 | contig 14150 bp, 10 predicted proteins | sample InSIn1SAF170_2_FD_119080 | JGI IMG/M metagenome (GOLD analysis project Ga0181468, IMG submission 119080) | Clean room microbial communities from NASA Spacecraft Assembly Facility at Jet Propulsion Laboratory, Pasadena, California, USA -... ... | reverse complement strand
TTAGGCGATAAATTAATGGCAAGAAGCTTTCCTAGTCAGGTGAATGAAATTCATGCACGTGTAGCAGTCCTCAACAGATTTACGGAATTAGGTCGACCACTTACCCAAGTTACGCCTTAAATTTGGCTCAATTAGGGGCGCTTTGCATTTCAAATCTTTGTGCAACAAAGCCTCCTGCAGACTGGTTAGTCCACTGATAGTTAATTTTATTACTGAATAATGTTTTCATTTTTGGAAGATTTATTTTTTGTTCAATAATATTTTGACCTTTCGTAAACAGATGCTGCCCGGCCTTACACTCAAATTTCCCACCAGTTGTGACCACCACTCCACCACTATTGATCTTAATTTGAGACCCTCCAGCGGTCAGTACAATCTCTTTCGGACTGGTGATTTCGATCTTGTCTTCAGTCGAAATAAGCTTGATTACCTTGCGGGCAATCGCTTCAATCGCATCATCTTGGGCTTGTATTTCAATTTTGCCTTTAGCAGCATAGAGACTTGCACCCTCTTGAGCAGCAAATAAACTGATCTTGTCCTGTGCATGAGCAACTAAAGATTTCTGTGTGGATAAATGAATATTATTCCCGGCACTCTGATTGATTTGCTGATCAGCGGATAAATGAATATTTTCATTTGTGCTCAGTGCAATCGTTTGGGGTGCAGTTAATAACATCACGGCCTGTTTAAATGCGGCAGCCTTGGCTTGATCTTCAGCTTCAATCTGACTCAGAAACTGTTTTAAACTATCAAAAAATTCCAATGGATCAGCCTGCTGTTTTTCTGCAATATCACTCAAGGCTTTACTATGATTGAGATTCGATTCAAGCTGTTCTTTGACTGAGTCAGCCTCCAAGTGATTGCCTGCGGCTGAATCTTGCCGATAAGTGGAAATTAATAAGCCTTTTCCTGCACGTATGGCACCCCACTGGTCCGTCCTTAGTTCAAACCCTTCTCCTCGACCTTCGCTGCTTTCACTTTCTTTGGGGTGACTTAGATTTCCCAGATTGAGCTGGCTGGCTGCATGACTACTTTGCAGCTGCACACTAATCTGTTCAGGGGTATCATCAAAACGAAGCTGGTTAAAACCTTCGCCATCGACCTCCTGAGAACGGATGCCACTGAGTTTTTTGGTCGCAGGAAGCTCTCCTTTCGCATCAAACATGGTCGGATGCCGTTCTGCTTCATGAATTCGTCCCACCACAAAGGGCCGGTCGATATCACCTTCAAAGAAGTCAATCACTACAATTTCGCCAATTCGCGGATGCAACCTGATGCCATAGCCCTCACCCGCCCAAGGGGTCAAAACATCCACCCAGGCAGAATCACTATCATTGTCATTGCTGCCTGCACCGCCATCATGCTGATGATCCTCACTCCGGGTAAATAGAAAACGAACTTTCACTCGTCCCCATGCATCGACATAAATACTTTCACCCTCCGGTCCGACCACTCGAGCCCGTTGCGGATATGCAGCAGGCCGATGAATAAAGGGCTGATACTCAGGAACAACCGGGATTTCACGGCGCACGATCTGTAGCTCATTGGCTTGTCGTTCCTCCTGTGCCATCTGCCAGCCGCTCTTCTCAAGCAAACTGTCCAGCTGCGATAAAATATCTTTGGGTAAATTGTTCTGGTTATAAAACCGCTTAGCTAAAATCAGAAATTCACGTTGATGGGCAGGATGCTGATCAATTTCAGGATGCTGCTGCAGTTCAAACCAGTATCCGACCTGAGCATCTCGTACGCTGCTACTGGTTTTAAAATATTTGGACTGCAAAGCATGATAGTCACTGAGCTGCTGATTGAGTCGATCCAGTTGCGCTATACCAGATACTGTCACCTGATCCTCATGATTTAAGTCGCCGGTCCAGGCCGGACTGATGTTCCACGCATCTTCAAGCTGAAGAGTGGCATTTGCATGAATATCACTTTGCTGATGATTACTGAATAAAGGCTGGCTTTGATCCTGGGCAAGTTGCTGGGCATGCCAGCGCTGGGTCCGGGTACTATTCGGATTGAGCTGACGTACCGCAATCAGACTGTTCAGCGTGTCGAGCTGTTCGGTGGCATGACTGCAATGAAACCGGATGGAGCGGCGTTTTAAAGCTGAAAAATATTGGGAATGATCTACCAGTTTTAAAAACTGAGCTTGAATCTCGCTGGCTGATACAGGCACAGTTAATTGCTTTTCATCGATCAGCCAGTTAATTCCTTCGCTACGCCATAAACGGGTCAGAAAATCATAATCCGATTCATTAGATTGCATCACAAAAGGCCGGACATCATAGTCCCGGCTGAGTCCTGTCAAATCCAGGCTGAGACTGGCCGCGAATAATGCACTTCTGCTTTGCCATTCACTGAACAGGATTTCACTGATCTCGCGCACCGTCTTGTTCATAAAAACCCGACTGTTACGGCGCTTCTGCCAGAGTGCAGTCGCGTCATTCAGCGTCAGTTTATACAGGGTCAAAGCTCCATCATTCTGTCCTTGGCTGGCTGCAGTAATAATGCCCGTAGTCCGGAAAAGTTCACCCCGGTCTGTGACCTGATCAATGGCCACCCGACAGCCGATAAACTGTTTCAAGGCAATATGAGCATAAGTGGAAAGACAGATCAGTTCAGCCTGCAGACCTTGATTGATCTGATGCTGACCCTCAATCCGCTGAATCAAAACCTGATGATTTAAAGGAGGATGTGAAAACTGTAAATGTAGCGCACGATGCTGGCGCTTAAGCCCGAGCTGCTCCAGCAGCATATGGATAGGTTTTGGCATTTTATAGTTATAATTTTAAGCTTTATTATTGTGCGGCAAATTTTAGGAAAAGTTATCCATTTCGTCCAGTTCACGATGCATTTCACATAATTAGGCCTTTAATTTATGACTCTTCAATTAAAAATCTTAAATCGCATGTGGTACATCTTAATTAAAAATATTGCCCAATATTCCCTATTTTTCTGATTATCCTATACGGAACTTGCTGTTACACTCATTCAGATCTCATTCTTCAAGGCCAAAGACATGCTGAAACTCCCTTCTAAATTACCTGATTTGGGCGTGACCATTTTTAGTACCATGTCGGCCTTGGCACAAAAACTCGGAGCCTTGAATCTTTCTCAAGGATTTCCGGACTTTGCAGCGCCTCCTGCCTTGATTGAAGCTTTAAACCGGGCCAGCCAGAATGGATTTAACCAGTACGCACCGGGAGATGGTCTGCCAGTCTTGCGAAGTCTGGTGGCAGATCTCTATCAGCAGCGTGATCAACTGATTATTGATCCTGTCGAGGAAATCACGATTACCCCTGGGGCGACAATTGCGATTTTTTGTGCCATTCAAGCCACGGTGCGTGCCGGGGAAGAAGTGATTATTTTCGACCCGAGCTATGACAGTTATGGACCTGCGGTACAACTGGTCGGGGCAAAGCCAGTGCATATTGCTTTGCAGCATCCTGATTTTTCTGTGGACTGGAATCAGGTCAAAGATGCCATTAATGACCGTACCCGCATGATTATCGTGAATACTCCACATAATCCGAGTGGGAGTGTCTGGTCCAAGGCAGACTGGCAGCAACTGATCGAACTGATTCGCGAGCGCAATATTGTGGTGCTGTCCGATGAAGTCTATGAACATCTGGTTTTTGACGGCGTTCAGCACTATTCGGCCTGGTCATTTCCAGAACTTCGCGAGCGTAGCTTCGTAATTGGCTCTTTTGGTAAAACCTTCCATGTCACTGGCTGGAAAACCGGATTTTGTATTGCTGCACCGGCACTGATGAAAATGTTCAGACAGATTTATCAGTTTGCCAGCTTCTGCGGTGTGACACCCGTTCAGGTCGCCTTGGCGGAATATATGCAACTGCATCCTGAGCATATACGCGAACTGTCCTCTTTCTACCAAAACAAACGGGATTTATTTAACTCCTCCATTGAAATGTCACGCTTTAAATGGACACCCTCTCAAGGAACTTATTTTCAGAACTTAGATTATTCAGAGATTCGGCCTGAGCTCGATGATCTGTCCATGTGCCATTTTCTGGCAGAACAACATGGGATTGTGGCGATTCCAGTCTCCGCGTTCTACCAACACCCCCCTGCAGATTTACGTCTGCTCAGGTTCTGCTTTGCAAAAAAAGAACAAACCTTGATCCAGGCAGGTCAAATTCTTTCAAAGATTTAACTCATTTTTTAACTAAAAATCTCATAAAATAAATGCCTTAGTTACTTAAAAGCTAAGGCTTTTTTTTATATTCTGCCGAATAATAGCTGCATCAATAAATAGATGATAATTCAATCACAGGATGTCGCATGGCACAGCACTCACTGATTCATCAACAGAATTTATGGAAAGCCTTTCTGGTATTTCTGTTGCCATTAATTGCGACCAATATCCTGCAAAGTCTCTCCGGCACGATCAATACGGTTTTTGTGGGACAAATGCTCGGAGTGAATGCGATTGCTGCTGTTGCCGTTTTTTTCCCGATCCTGTTTTGTCTGATGGCCTTTGTGATTGGTTTATCGGCCGGCTCTACCGTATTGATTGGCCAGGCTTGGGGCGGGAAAAATATAGAAAAAGTGCGCTGTGTGGTCGGTTCAACTTTATTTATGACCTTGATTGGCGGCAGCTTGATTGCACTTTTTGGGGTAATTTTTGCTGAGAATATTCTCTTGGCGCTTGGCACAGATCCGGATGTGATGCATTTATCCTTGCCCTATGTGCAATGGATGCTGGCGGGTAGCCCCTTAATCTTTATCTATATTATTTATACTTCCATCTTGCGCGGTGTTGGGGATAGTACCACCCCCCTGTTTGCTTCCGCACTTACCATTGGGGTCGGGTTGGTGGTGACACCGGTACTGATTGCAGGTTATTTTGGCTTTCCTAAAATGGGTATAATCTCGCCGGCGATTGCCACCATTCTGGGAAATCTGGCGGTCCTGTTGTTTTTAATCCTGTATTTGAATTATAGGCAGCATCCGCTCAAACTCGACTGGGCCTTATTAAAAAATATTCGTCATCAACCACAGTTAAGTAGAATGATCTTGAAACTGGGGGTTCCTACTGGTGTGCAAATGGTCACCACTTCAGTTGCCGGACTGGTGATTGTCGGACTGGTCAACCGCTATGGTGCAGAAGCAACAGCGGCCTATGGCGCGGTCAATCAGGTCTTAAATTATATTCAATTTCCCGCTTTGTCGATTGCGATTGCCGCGTCTGTATTTGGTGCTCAAGCCATTGGCGCAGGTAAATCAGATCTGCTCAATAAAGTAACCCGGACTGCGCTGAGTATGAATATCCTGTTTACCGGCGGTCTGGTGATTCTGGCTTATTTGTTCTCCAAATATCTGATGGCGCTGTTTATTACGGATCCTAAGGTTGTAGTACTGGGACAACAACTGCTGTTTATTGTGTTGTGGTCAATTCTGTTCTTTGGTGCCAGTGCCATTTTTGCTTCAATTATGCGTTCAAGCGGTACAGTGACTGTGCCGATGCTGATCAACATTTTTGCCATTCTCTGTATTGAAGTTCCCGCCGCTTATCTGTTTAGCCAGTGGTGGGGCTTGGAAGGTATCTGGTATGCCTATGCCTTGGCCTTTGTCAGCCTGTGTATTTTACAGGGACTGTATTATCAGTTTGTCTGGAAGAAAAAAACGGTTGAAGCGTTGATTTAGATGCAGGGTTTTGTGTGCCTAGAGCATTACACTATCTAACACTCTCATTTGCAAAAAATTAGACCCTATTACAGCGATAAAAAACCCGCTTTCGCGGGTCTGTTCTGCAATTTTTTAAGCAGATTTTTTCTTCTTTTTGCCAAACTGGGTCGCCAGTGCAGTGACATGCTGATAACCAGTTGGTAAGATCCGCTGAATCAGGTCAATCGCTTTAGCATCATTACCGATCAGCAGACGGCGCTTGTCTTTTTGTACCGCCTCCAGAATTTGTCGTGCAGCTTCTGCAGGTGGACAACGCAATAATTTATTAAAATTACGGGCAGATTTTTCCGGATTCATCCCTAAAGTTAGCAGACTGTTATTCATTTTTGCCGCATTGGCAATATTGGTACGGATACCGCCCGGATGTACACAGAGCGCACTGACTCCGCAATTTTCCATGTCCAGTTCCTGACGCAGGGATTCAGTAAAACCACGTACTGCAAACTTGGTCGCATTATAAGCAGACTGGGTGGGCTGAGCCGTTAAACCAAACAGGCTGGAAATATTGATGATATGACCATCGCCAGTTTTTTTGATCAGTGGCAAGAATTCTTTGGTTCCGTAAACCACGCCCCAGAAATTGATTCCAACAATCCATTCCAGTTCTTCATAAGACGCCCCTTCAACGGTTGAGCCTAGTGCAACGCCGGCATTGTTAAAGATCATATTGACACTGCCATGATCCTGTTCGACCTGTGCCGCCCAGTTACGCACCTGTTCCAGTTCAGCCACATTCACTTTCTGGATAGTCACACGAACATCACTCTCTTTGAGCAATTCAAGCGTTTGTGCCAGACCTTGTTCATTGATATCACTCAGCGCCAAGTGACAACCCTGCTGGGCCAGTAATATTGCCAGTTGCTGGCCAATACCCGAACCTGCACCGGTAATCGCAGCGACTTTATTTTTAAAATTTTTCATTCAATTTCCTTATGTAAAGAACTGCCATTCCATGACAGCAGGATCTTGTTCTGTTGTTTCAGGAGCTAGCACAGATCCTCAATATAGTTTTGACAATATAGATTGTCAATAATTATCCCATGTCCTTAGAGGCCAAATTTCAGGGCAGCATTTCCATATAGGTCTAAGCGTGATTTATTGCTAAGATATTTAAAATCTTCATGCAGATGAGCACACAGGCCTTATGACCGATTCAATCGACTCAGCAGCAAAATCACGACCCTCCAAAACTAAGGAACGTCAGTTTAAAGGCCTGTCAATGGCTGAACGGCAGCAGGCACGTCGTGAGAAGCTGATCGAAGCCGGAATTGAAGCCTATGGCAGTTATGGTTTTTTTTCAGTTACCGTCAAAGATATCTGCAATGAAGCCAAACTGACTGAACGTTATTTTTATGAATCTTTCAAGAAAAGTGAGCATCTGTTTCAGACCATCTTTTTAAAACTGATTGATGAGCTGCAACAGAATGTGATGCAGGCCATGATGCAGGCCTCGACCGATCCGAAAAAAATGATCGAAGCCGGTTTGAGTGCGCTGCTCACTACCCTGCGTGACAATCCGCGCATGGCAAGAATCATTTATATCGATGCCATGCTGGTGCAGGAACTGCATAATCAGGCCACCATTCATGAAACCATGTCACGTTTCGACCGCATGATTCACGCCTTTGTCATGTTGATGATGCCGCAGTTAAATCGCAGTGAGCAGGAAATTTCCCTGGTTTCGACCGGTTTAAATGGCTATGTCACCCAAATTGCCATTCGTTGGGTGATGAGTGGTTTTAAGCATTTTCGCTTGAGGAAGTTTTATCGTCGTGCAGTGTGGTTTTTTTGGCGCTGCTCGAGTCATTTTCCGAGAAAAAATAGCTGTTAAATCCTGTGCTTAATCGGCTTTCCTGCATTTACCAGTGAGTTGAAGATTTATGCTGTACTACGGAAATGAGTAAAATTAATTTATGATTTTTTAACAAGTTTCTGCATTATATTTGTCACAAATCTTTGCGAATATCAGCAGTTTTTCCCTTTCTGCAATGATACTGTCATAATTAGTCTTTGTAATAAGCCTGTCATAAATATAAAACGGTTCACCGTTTACATGAAATAGGGTATTGCGTTGTGAAAGATGACTACATATTAATCGTCGATGACGAGCTCCCGATTCGGGAAATGATCCATACCTCTCTGGATATGGCCGGTTTTCAGTGCTTGCAGGCAGAAGATGCCAAGCAGGCGCATCAGATGATTGTGGATCAGCGTCCGGCACTGATTTTGCTGGACTGGATGATGCCAGGTGGCGTCAGCGGTGTGGACCTGTGTCGTCGTCTGAAACGTGATGAAAGCCTGTCAGAAATTCCGGTGATTATGCTCACAGCGCGCGGTGAAGAAGACCACAAGGTACAAGGTCTGGATGCCGGTGCCGATGACTACATGACCAAGCCATTCTCGACCCGGGAACTGGTCTCACGGATTAAGGCGGTACTGCGCCGTGCCAATGCCCTGAGCGGTGAAAAAACCATTGATGCCAACGGCTTGATTCTGGATCCGGTCAGCCAGCGGGTGAATTTTGGTAACAACATTCTGGAAATGGGTCCGACTGAATACCGTTTACTGGCATTCTTCATGACCCATCCGGAACGTGCCTATACCCGTGCGCAATTGCTGGATCAGGTTTGGGGCGGTAACGTCTATATTGAAGACCGGACTATCGATGTGCATATCCGCCGTTTGCGTAAAGTGCTGGAACCTTATGGTGTAGACCGTTTTGTACAGACCGTTCGCGGAACGGGGTATCGTTTCTCGACGCGTTCAGATGTCGCTTTAGGTTAATATCTTTTAAGGTAAATCTTGTTTTATGTATGAACCCTACCCTGTCCCCGAACTGGCACGCGAACACAAAAGAATCCGTTACAGCAGTTTATGGGATTTTGCGAAGCAGGATTTACGCCTACTGGCTTTTTTCCTGATTATCGCCAGCTTTATCGGTTTTGGGATTGGGTATTTCTGGATTTGTATCGTAATTGCTTTCGTGGCGTTCTTTGCGACCCAAATGCGTTCCTTATATCTGGTCAATGAATGGATTTCCAATCGCCCTTATGATGTTCCACCGAATATTGGCGGGATTTGGGGTGCGCTACTTTTCAATGTTTATCGCGCCCAACGTCAGGAACGGATTGTTCAGGCGGAAATGGTCGAACTGATTGATCGTGCACAATCTTCGCTGGTGGCCTTGCAAGAAGCTGTGGTGCTGCTTGATGAAAACCAGCAGATTGAATGGTGGAATCCGGCGGCTGAACGTCTGCTCGGAATCTCCAGTGATGACCGTCGCCGTAATATCCTGACCTTGTTACGCCAACCGAGCTTTATCGAATACTATCACCATATTGATGAATCTCCCGACGGCCTGAAAATGCGTTCTTCGCTGTTTGAAGACCACTATGTGCAGGTCAAAATGACCCGTTTTGGCGGAGAAAGTCGGGTACTGGTCGCTTATGATGTGACCCGGATGCACAATCTGGAACAGATGCGAAAGGATTTCGTCGACAATATTTCCCATGAACTGCGCACTCCTTTGACCGTACTCAGTGGCTATATTGAAACCTTTACCGATCAGGAAGATATCAATCCACGCTGGAAACGCGCCTTTGATCAGATGCAGTCACAGACCCGACGCATGAATGCACTGGTCAACGACCTGCTGCTGCTGTCACGTCTGGAAAATGATAAGAATATTGCCAAAAACCAGATCATTGAAATGCCGAGTCTGATGAACCAGCTATTCGATGATGCCCAGGCCTATAATATTGATTATGGTCATACCCTGAATCTGGACATTGACAGTCATTGCGATCTGATCGGTTCAGATATGGAATTGGCCAGCGCTTTTAGCAACCTGATCACCAATGCCATCAAGTACACGCCTAAAGGCGGCACCATCACCATCGGCTGGCATGATGATAGCGAATCGGCCTATTTTGTGGTGCAAGATAACGGCATCGGTATTGACCCCAAACATCTGCCACGACTGACTGAGCGTTTTTACCGCATCGATTCAGACCGCAGCCGCCGGACTGGTGGTACCGGTTTGGGATTGGCAATTGTTAAACATGTGCTGATGCAGCATCAGGCACATCTGGAAATTGAGTCCAAGGAAAACCAGGGTTCTACTTTTAAGGTAGTTTTCCCTAAAGAACGTCTCAGCTTTCCAGAGTAATATAACCATCAAAAAAGGTGCCATCGGCACCTTTTCTTTTAAGCGTTTAAGAGCTGATCTGTTTTTCTTTGGATAGTGCACGCGCATAGGCAGCACGTTGCGACACCCGTTTCAGATAGGCCTGAATCGCTGGATAGTTTTGACCCGTCCGGCTCTGCATAGCCTCCAAAGGAAAACTCATCTGAATATCGGCAAAACTGAAATGGCCGGCAAAATAATCATGCTCGCTCAAATAGCTTTCCAGAAACTGGATATGATCTTTTAAACGGCTCTGTACAAACTGCTTCTTCACTCCATCACAGATTTTTTTGGCGACTGGTCGAATCAGCAACGGGGTATGTTTAGGCACTGTGGTCATTACCAGTTGCATCACCAGCAGCGGCATTAACGAGCCTTCCGCATAATGCATCCAGTAACGGTACTGGGCCTTGTCGGCAATATCTTCTGGGCGAAACTGCTGCTTTTCATCATAAGTTTCCTGCAAATATTCCAGGATCGCCGCAGATTCTGCCAGTACCTGACCCTGATCGACCAGAATCGGGGCTTTGCCCAACGGATGGATCTGTTTTAAGGCCGGTGGCGCAGAAAGGTTGGGCTGACGTTTATAGTATTTAACCTCGCAATCCAGTCCTAATTCTTCCATGGCCCACAGGATACGAAATGATCGTGATTGTTCGAGATGATGTAAAACACGCATATTAGACTCATGATTTTATTGTTTTTGCCCACTGAGCATAGCAAAAAGCAGCAGACTCTAGCTCATTTTTTGATGACTGTAATGATATGTATCCTATGTTGCAGATTCATTATTTGAGTTCAACTCAGACAGCGTTCCATATTCCCATCATTTTTAGCATTTATCGGGAAGCCCGCATCTGGTCTGGAAATGCGGGCGCTTCTAAACGTGGCCCATCATAGGCAGGAATGGAACCAAAACGTTCATGGCCTTCAATCCATTGTTCCCGCGCAATTTTAAGTTCCTCTGTCGTACGCCCGACCAGATTCCACCACAGTAAAATCGGGCTTTCAAATGGTTCCCCACCAATCAATAACACCCGGCTCCCGGCATGAATTTCAGCGTTGACCTGCTGTAAGCCGGGCTCCAGGATCAGCATATTATCTTCATTTAGTTCATGCCCATTTATACTGGCCGTCCCCTCAAGCACCATAAAGCCATATTCAAATTTCGGATTCAGAGGCAAGCGCGCACTAGTACTTTGAGCTGCATACAGGTCTACTCCGAGTAGTTCGCTATGTACTTTAACCGGTGATCTCGTTTTTAAATATTCTCCGACCAGCACGGTAAATTCAATGCCTTGCTCATTGACGACCGGCAATTCAGGATAATGTTCAAAACCTGGTGCCATATTGATCTTGTCATCCGGCAAGGCAATCCATAACTGTGCTGCATGCATATGTGTCTCACTTTCAGGAGAGACTTCGGTATGTGAAATGCCATAACCCGAGGTCATCAGATTGACCTGCTTGGAACGAATCAACTGCTGATTTCCCAGACTGTCATTGTGCATCATGCTGCCTTCGATCATCCATGTAAAGGTCTGCAGACCAATGTGCGGATGTGGTCCGATATCCAGACCATCTCCTTGCGGGAAAATGGCCGGACCCGCATGATCCAGAAAACACCAGGCACCAATCATGCGCTTATGTCTGCTTGGCAAGGCACGTTTAATCACGGTGCCCTGTCCGATTTCCGCGCGACGTAAAGGAAACTCCTGAATAAACTGATTCACATACTTTTCACAATCATCGGAATTCGACAGTTCAATATCACTATTATTCGACATGGCTGAGCTTACCTCGGCATTTTCATTCTACTTTTGAGTGGGTGAGACATGCATTTGACCGATTCAAGATGCCTCTCTGTTCAGGACAATGTACAGGGTCTATGGGCAAAATCTATCCCTGGAAATATTTAGATACGTATAAAACTCCTCACTAGTCTCATTAATTTAAATCCTGAAAGGCAGATGGGATTTGTATCCAAAGCCCCCAAAATTAAGTTTTAGCAAGGCAATCATGATTTAGGCACATGGCGTTATGAGTTTAGATAAACTGAAGATCAGGAATGTCATTTATGTTTCACGTGAAACGAATCCATAACAACCAAATATCCCAATGAATAAGATGATTATTCATGTATTTCAATCACTTTCAATTTTACAAAACACAAATTTTGTTACGTTTTAGCTTTAAAAACTTCCCGGATACCCAATTTTTGGGAGGTTATTTTTTACTCAACCACGGCATAATAGGCACCTATAAAAATAAATACTGGACCAGGACATGTCTGCTCAGAATGAGAATATATATTCAACGGCGAATGTATCTTTTCAAAATTCGACGACCAATAAATCACTGAAATTATCTGAATGTGATCTGCAGAACCGTCAGCTGATTGAACAGGCGCTGACAGATCCTCATGCCCGTATTCCTGCCCCGTTTCAGCAGTACTTTCATGATTATGTCTATACACATAGTCATCATAACTTGCGTCAAATTAACTATTTGGCACAAATTGCCTTTTTACTGTATTTCTTTGCCGATATTCTGATTATTCCAGATATGTTTTTTATTTCTGGTCTGATGCGCGTCGTTCTAGTTCTGGGCGCGATGTTTTGCTGTTATTACCTGTTTAAAAAACATAAAAACATTCAGATTCTGGACAGAATCTTGCCGATAGGCACCACTGTGGCTGCAGCGGCCTGGATTGGCTTACTCGCGCTTTCAACCAGTCCCCATGTTGCTACCTATATTTATGCCTCTGCGATCTTTATTCTCATCGCCAATCTCTGTGTGCAGACCCAGTTTAAAGTCGCAGTCTATTGCTCCATCTTGATTGCCCTGTTTATCATGCTTGGGGTGACCCAGTTCATGAGTGCTTCTCAAGCCTTTATTTTTAGCGTGGTCTTTAGTCCACTGTGGTTTTTTAGTATTTATATTAACTGGAATAATATTCTGAATGTGCGGCGTTCTTTTTTGCGCTCCCTGCTTGATGAATGGAACTATCAAACCTTAAAGAATCTGGCCCATACCGATGATTTGACCCAACTCTACAACCGTCGCCATTTTGTCGATATGGCTGAACGCTCTATTCATCAATGGCCTAAACATGCCAGTAGCTGCCTGTTGATGTTTGATGTGGATCATTTTAAAAATATTAATGATCGCTATGGGCATGATGTTGGTGATCGGGTGCTACAACTGATTGCTGAGGTGACCCGTAAAGAAATGCGGCATAGCGATGTACTGGCACGTTTTGGTGGGGAAGAATTTATCGCCCTCCTGGAAGATACTCAGCTGCAAGACAGCCTGGTGATTGCAGAACGAATTCGTTGTGCAATTCAAAAGCAGTATATTTATGCCGAACCCAATCATGCCATCCGGTTCACCATTTCGATCGGTGTAGCAGAACTGGAATCCCATACCCAGACTCTGGAAGATCTGATCAAACAGGCCGATATTGCCTTGTATCAGGCCAAGAAGTCTGGCCGAAACCGGATTAAAGTCTATCATCCAGATATGCTGAACAAGCCCAAGCCAGCAACAGAAAATCCCTGGAATGTATTTAAGCCAGACACTCAACCAGCCCAGTCAACGGCGAATTAAAGCTGGATCATTAGTCTGTTCTATAAGCCAGGATCATCCTTAGAATGCATTAATCGGGGATTTTATTTTATAAAATAAATTTGATTCTTCCACTTTTAAAATATCCAACAAAAGAATAGAATATTTTTTATACAACTATATATAAATTTCATCTTATTCATTTTTATATATTTTAATTTGGGAAGGCTGCATGCCGCATGATAACGAAAAAGAATCACGTACCCTGATTCAGGAGGCTCTTCAAGATCCGCTTGTTCGTATTCCTGCGCCTCTAAAACCGGCCTACTATGCCCATCAAAAGAAGCTCACTTTAAAATACCTATTACAGGTCAATTTATTCGCACAGCTGGCATATGCCTCTTATACCCTCGCCGATATTCTGGTGCTGCATGATATTCTCAATTTGCTCATTTTGACCAAAATTAGCTATACCATTCTGATCGTACTGATCACGATCTGGATGTATCACTCTTACCGCAATTTACCTGTGTTTGATTTACTCTTACCTACCTCAATTATTGGCGCAAGTGCCATCTGGTTTTTTAATCTAAATCAGTCTGAAAGTGCTTATACCCTCATTTATCAATATGCCTCCTTGGTTTTTATTGTGTTGGCCAATTTATGTGTGCAGATCCGGTTCTGG
>Ga0181468_100104_pt1 | contig 14192 bp, 12 predicted proteins | sample InSIn1SAF170_2_FD_119080 | JGI IMG/M metagenome (GOLD analysis project Ga0181468, IMG submission 119080) | Clean room microbial communities from NASA Spacecraft Assembly Facility at Jet Propulsion Laboratory, Pasadena, California, USA -... ... | reverse complement strand
TCAAAATTACCTATACACTTTTTGGCAATTGGATTGACGGCACCTATTCTGGCTTCGATGAAAATCATGCTCACATGAATATCCCCGCAGTTTTTGCTTTTCCGGTAGGGATGGACGAAAGGCCAAGAACCGTAAAACTGAATTACAGTGAAAAAAGTAACTGGAAAACTGCAACACAACTAAAACCAATAGCGGGCAATGTGTATTATGCTAAGAACTTGCAGTATTTTATGGATAGCCCAATAGAAGCTTCGAATTATAAAACCGCTAGTTTCGAAGTAAAAAATAAGGATGGGAAAACGCAAACCATCCATTTAATGGCGCATTCGGACGATGAGGAAATGACCGTATTTAACTATACAAATATGCTGAAGAAAGTGGTGGCCGAGCAAGAGCTTGTCTTTGGCGAGCTCCCAAATTTCGATAACGGACATTACTACTTTTTACACTGTGTGCATCCTACTTATGCCGGCGATGGGATGGAACATCGCAACTCTACTGTAATTGTGCAACGCACACCAAAAATTGCCGGTTACGAAAGCAATTTGCTAGGCACTTTTTCGCATGAATTTTTCCACGCTTGGAATGTAGAACGCCTACGCCCTAAAAGCTTGGAGCCTTTTGATTTTACACAATCCAACATCAGCGCAGAACTTTGGTTGGCCGAAGGATTTACGCAATACTATGGCAATTTAACCTTAAAAAGGGCCGGATTTAGAACTCTAGAAAACGCTACCAGAACTTTTGGCAGTTTGGTGAATGCGATGAGTAACTCTCCTGGTGCTAAAAACTACTCACCAGTTGAAGCTAGCAAATATGCCGTTTTTGCCGATGCAGGTGTAGCGGTAGACCGCACCAATCAGGCTAATATTTTCACTTCATATTATACCTATGGTGCTGCGGTTGCTTTAGCACTAGATTTACGTTTAAGATCAGATTTCAACCTTACATTGGATGATTATATGCAAGCGCTTTGGAAAGCCTATGGCAAACCAGAAATCTCCTACACCATTCCAGATTTGGAGAGAACATTGGCTTCGCTTACCAAAAGTCCAAGTTTCGCTAGCCAATTTTTTAAAAACTACGTGTATGCAACCAAAAAGGAAGATTACGCGTCTTTATTGTTACAAGCAGGCTTGATTTTACGCAAAGACAATTCGGGAAAGGCTTATAGTGGAATTGGACGTTTAGAGGAAACGGACGGAAAAGTAACCGTTCCGGCAACTTTAATTGGTTCTCCTGCTTATGATGCCGGCCTAGACTTGGGGGATATTATTTTAAAAGCCGATAGCAGCGATGTTAAAACAGCAAGAGACCTAGAAGCGATAGCTGAAAAACACAAGCCTGGTGAAACAATTGAAGTAGTTTACAGTCGAAAAGGAGCGGAAAGAAAAACGAAACTAACTTTTATCGAAAATCCATCGCTAGAAATTGTACCCATTGAAAACACTGGAGGAACGTTAACAGCAGAAATGAAAGCTTTTAGAGATAAATGGTTAGAAAGTACTATAAAGTAGTCAGAGATAAGTGACCAAGAATCAGTTAAGTTAAAAGTAAAAATTCAAAAATAAAAAGTAGTTAAGATACGCTAAAGGCAATTATCTTGATACTCGATACTCAAATCTTAATACTAAATTATAAAAATGAAAAAAACCATATTCGCAATGGGCCTAGCGGTTGCCTCGCTAACGGCAAGTGCACAAAACATTGATAAAATCATTACTCGAGATTATGTAGATCATTTGATTAAAACTTTATCGAGCGATGAAATGGAAGGCCGTGGGACATTTACGCCCGGCATAGATAGAGCAGCAACTTTTATCGAGAAGGAGTTTGCTACTATTGGGCTAAAACCTCTTAATGGACAAACAGGTTATCGTCAAACATTCTACAAATACAAGTTAAAGCCAGCTTCTACTAAAGTAACCGTAGATGGACAAGCCATTGCCGATGAAAATATATTGGTTTATGGCAGCAAAGCAGAAAACGTATCTTTTGACCAAAGCAATAGCGATGGCTGGATTAAACTAGACGAAAGCAAGGATTTCATGAGCCAGTTTAGAACCTTAGCTCGTAGCGGCAAAAGGCAACTGGTTTTAGTTGACGTAAAATTTGTAGATGCCTTTAAACGAGTGAAAGGAATGTTGGGCAGAGAGACCGTTTTAGACGAAGCCGATTTGAAAAATCCCAAAAGCCCTGCTATAGTATTTGTACTAGATAAAGAAACTGTAAATACCAGCTTCAGTGTAGAGCTTAAAAACTCCGTAACCAAAATGCCTTTGTTCAACGTTGCGGGTGTAATTCCTGGCAAGTCTAAAGCTAAGGAATTAGTAATTTTCTCTGGCCATTACGACCACATGGGCATTACCAAACCAGTAGAAGGTGATAGCATTATGAACGGCGCCGATGATGATGCTTCTGGAACGTCGGCTATGATTGCACTGGCCAAATACTACAAAAAACTGAACAAGAACGAGCGTACTTTAATCTTCGTAGCTTTTACAGGTGAAGAAATGGGAATGTTAGGTTCTAAATACTTTTCGGAGCAATTGAACCCAGATGAAGTAGTAGCAATGTTCAACATTGAGATGATTGGAAAAGATAGCAAGTTTGGCAAAAACACCGCTTTTATTACTGGTTACGATAAATCTGATTTAGGAAAGATTTTACAGAAAAACCTAGAAGGAACCGAGTTTACCTTCCATCCAGATCCATACACATCGCAACAATTATTCTACAGAAGTGACAATGCTACCTTGGCAGCCTTGGGCGTACCCGCACATACCATTAGTACAGATCAAATAGATTCTGATCCGCATTATCACCAAGTTACAGATGAGTACAAAACACTGGATGTAGATAATATTTTATCAACCATTAAAGCCATCGCAAAAAGTGCGGTGAGCATTATTAGCGGAGCTGATACACCAAGCAGAATACCGAAGTTGAAATAACCCCCTAACCCCCTAAAAGGGGGAATTTAAAAAACGCACAACAGTACGGCGTTAAATAGGCGTCATGCTATTCTCCCTTCAGGGAGATGTCCGCAGGACAGAGGGTTTTCTCCATCACATAATCATTCATATAGAAACCGTTGCCAATATCAAGGTCAACGGTTTCTTTTGCTTTAGAGGTAGTCTTTTTAGAAATCGCACTCACAAAAACTATAACTGTTTGATTTTTAAAAACCTTTACTTAATTTAGATTACACAACTTAAAGTTAAAGCTCTATCCTCTCGTTTCCGCTCCGTAACCCTCCCAAATATCTGGAAATTCCAATTATAGATAATTGCACTAAATATGAATACCTCAAGATGCTCGCCAACATTCGAAACTTAATTCAGCACTTAATTCAATAATTATGAAAAACTTTATTTTAAAACCTTTAATTCTTCTGTTATTATCCACCCTTGGAGTTACTCAAAGCTGCCAAAAAACTGAAGAAACTACTGAATTACAAAAATGTGATTTAAAAGCTAAAGAACTTTTGACTATAGAGGACAAAACGGCTACTTTAATTTATACTAACAAGCTTGGTAGTATAAACATTGCAAATGCTGGCTATTTTATAGTAAATCATAATTTAAATCAGATTCCCCTTCCTCTAAGGATTTGTAATTTCCCAACAACTAAATATCCATCTCTCAAAATTGGCGAAAACATGAAAATTAATTTTAGTGGCAGAATAGAAATATTGCCCGAAACTGTAGATGCATTATCAACAAATATAGAATTGACTAAAATCATGAAAATCGATGAAGAAAATAATTAAAGCTATTTATTGAAGTAACCTAAATGAAAAACAACTTCTACCTAATCAGAACATCTATGAAAAAACATCTATTATTCCTATGCTATTTAATAGCATTAAATGTTACGTCAAGCTTTGCTCAAGACATATTTCATGCAAAATCTATTGTCCTTGACGAAGATAAAAGAGCCCATCTAAGTAAAGTCTTTAATAAATACGAAGCATTTTCATTCGACATTAGCTCACTAAATACAAAAGCAACCAAGGAAAATAAGACACTTAAAATAGTTTTACGTCTAGGTGAAAGAGAGCTAAAGATAACCCTTAAGCCAAACGAAATTCGTGCTGCCAACTACACAACGAGTTCAAATGGCGTTAATGATGCAAAAAATTCAACAACTTGTGTTACCTATGCTGGATATGTTGATGACAATAACAAGAACGATGTGAGGCTATTAGTCACTGAAGATAAAATTAGGGGATATATTATACAGAATGGAAAAGCTACTTTTATTACTCAGCTATATAATTTTGATGGAATTATATCTTCGAAAAACACATTACTCACATATACTTCTGAAGATGTAGTCGACAAAAACATTTTTTGTGGCGTAGATAACTCCCAAGAGCAACAGTTCTTGCAACTAGAGGTTCAGAATAAAACGATCAGCAGTACAACTAATAATAATTGTAGACTTTTGGAACTTGCCACTGACGTAGATTATGAATTTTACCAAAGATATGGCAGTGGTTCTAACGCCGAAGTACTAGCAATTATTAACATGATTGAAGGCCTTTACCAAAGTACATTCAATATGAAAATTAATGTTACTCATCAAAGTGTATGGACGACTTCCAGTGATCCTTTCACTGGAAACCCGAGTACACTAGATGGTGCTGAATTGCTAACAAATGAGCTTCGAAATTATTGGGAAAGTAACAGACAAGGTGTACAAAGAGATTTAGTGCATCTTTTTTCCGGAAGAGACTATAATCAATCCGGAGTTTTTGGCAGGGTCTACGAGATAGGTACTGTTTGTAGCGCTAGAAATAAATCTTATGGTTTTACAAAAGATAGAGTAACCCAATTTCTAACAACAGCTCATGAAATTGGTCATAACTTTGGAGGGATACATAGCGACGGTCAAAATTGTGGCACGTCAAGTGCTAGTATAATGTGCCAAGGAGATAAGGCCTTTCCAATGTATTTCTCCAGTGCCTCAATTACTAGAATGACCAACTATATGAATGCTAATTCAAGTTGTATGGCAATTTACTATACAATGACTGGACCATCGCAAATCTGCACCACTGCAACTTATAGTATTCCCGGCGTTCCTCCAGGATCTACTGTTACATGGAATGTTACGGGCACTTATAGTATAGTTGGCTCGAGTACAACTAACCCTGTAACAGTACAACGTGATGCACATGGTTATGGCACACTCACGGCAACAATTACAACAACAAACTGCGGAGTCTATACCGTTACCAATAGTTTAAGCCCATTATCTATTAATTTCGTTGCTTGGGGGAACGCTAATGGGTATTGCGGCATAGGTGATGCAACTGTAGACATACCTAATGGCAATACTTTCAATTGGCAGGTAACTGGCGATTTGGCAATAAATTTTGGTGGACAAACATTAACAACAACCAGTAATACAATAACCATAACAGGCACAAATGGTAATATCATAGTTACCACGTCTGCTTGTGGTAGTCCTATTTACTTAGACTACAACTATGAGCCTTATAAGCGTGATATTATCGTAGCTGCAAACCCCATGATTGGTAGCGATCCGCTTAGCGCAAGTATCCAAAATATCGATTATCCTTATACTGCGATTAAATGGTATATAGATGGTATTGAGATTAACAACTCTTGGGGCAATCCAGAAATGCTTTTTGATACCAACAACCCTCCTTGTGGCACACACATGCTTTCTGCAAAAGCAGTATTAACTTGTGGCGCCACAGTTGATATTGGGTCGGTAGATATAGAGCGTTACTGTTCTGGCTGGTGGCGCAGTATGGTCATCTATCCAAACCCTGCGAGTAGTTATCTAAACATTCAGCCAGATGCCGAGAAATTGAAAACCCTTTCTGCCACAGAAAAATCGGCCATGAAAGAATACGAAGTTTCATTGTATGATATTAATGGCAAATTGCTCTTAAAAGGCAAAAGCAATGGTTACAAGCTTAATTTAGATACCCGTCATTTAAAATCTGACAATTACTTCATCCATATAAAAATTGATGGAGAGAAGGAATTGATTAAAAAACAGATTGTCATTAGAAATTAAGTGATAATAGAAGGTTAAGTAATATGCTATTCTCCCTTCAGGGAGATGTCACGCAGGACAGAGGGTTTTCTCCATCACATAATCATACCTATAGAAACCGTTGCCAATATCAAGGTCAACGGTTTCTTTGATATAGAAGCCTGCCTTTTGGAAGAAAACATATTTCAAAAAGTTATAACCTATTGATTTTTAAATTTTTATTCTATAACTTCATTTTATAAAATTTCATAACCTATATGAAAATGCTCAAAAAACACCTTTCTTCTCTTTTTCTACTATTAATGGTACTGACCGTAGTTACCTGTAAAAAAAAAGTAGATTCAGACGAAAAGGAGTGTCCTGGGTTTAACATTGTACCACAGTCTCCATACAGCGATCCCATATGGCATCCCTCTGGCAACTTGATAGGCTTTAACCATACGCCAATCAAATCCATCGACTACAATTACGGTTACGATTGCCCCATGCAGGCCAAATATATTTACGATTTAGAATCTACAGGCTTCTGGCTCATCAATACCGACGGCACCAACCAGAGGCGCATACTGCCCTATGAACTGCAAACCCCTGCATGGAGCCCCGACGGCAAGTGGATAGCATTTGTACAAGGAGCGCAGATTTTTAAGATGCCATTTGATGGAGAAAAATTTGACGAGACAAAAAAAGAGCAGCTTACCCACGAAGGCCGTAATTTCTTCCCCGCTTGGAGCCCAACAGGCGAATGGATAACCTTTGTACAATCAGTTTGCAATTCAACTAAATCTTGTGGTGTATGGAAGTATAATCTAAATACAAAAACTGAAACTTTTTTATATCAATATGGGGCTTTTCCCGAATGGCTTAACAATAACGAGATTATTTTCAGCGTAGCTGCGATAAATAATAGTGGTGTTAAGACAGGAGATACCTTATGGCGTTATAACCACCTTAATAATGCAAAAGAAATAGTTGCCTTTCTAACTACAAAATCCAATGGAACGTCACGAGTAAAACCCTTTCATAATAAAATTGGCTTTATGTTTCAGGATACTTTTCGGCAACTTTATGTGATGGATATCGATGGCAAGAACCAAAAGCAACTTACAACTTCAGGCTGTGACGGTTTTTCATGGTCGCCAGATGGACGAATTGTATATGTTGAATTCGATTACGTGAGGATAGCAAAGGACAAAGGTGTTTTGTATACTATGAATACGGATGGAACTAATAAAAAACAGTTAACAACAAATCAAATAAATTAACCACTTAAAACAAAGAACTATGAAACGAACCTCTATCTTAATTTTACTGTTATTGCAAATAGTCTTATTGCATGCCCAACGTAGCCCAAGCAAAGAAATCTTAGTTTTCTTTGCAACAGGCACAGAACAGGTTTATCGTTATTCTAAGACGGATACCATTAAACAAGCCAAAATAACAAATGATGGACTAAAGACAGCGCTTGAAAAAATAGGCATACAAGAAGACATGCTGGAAGTTGCCTTACCAAAATTTAAACAGGCAGACACATTAACAAAACTGGACGACGGGTCGGTAATACCTCAAATGGATATGACCAAACTCTTCCGCTTGGTCGCCCCTAGAAACAAAGAAAGAGCTTATCGAAAAGCTAAAAACTATTCCTGAGATACTCTATGCGGAAGAAAATGGTATAGTAACACATATGGCCATTCCTAACGATACCCAATATGCTACACAATGGGCATTAAACAACAGTATTAGTCCAGGGGCCGATATCCATGCCCAAGCCGCATGGGACATTTATACAGGAAGTACGAATAATATTATAGCGATTATAGATGGTGGAGCAGATGTAACCCACGAAGACCTAAGTTCAAAAATTGCTGCGGCAGATAGCGGTTTCGGATGGAACGGACATGGTATACATGTGGCCGGAATTGCTGCGGCGGCCTCTAATAATGGCACGGGTATTAGTGGGGTAGACTGGAATGCGAGAATATTGGCAAAAAGGGTTGACAATATAGTTGATGATGCAGGCACATACCAGCTGATAATTGATGCCGTAAATTATAGTAGTAATGTTAAGGTACTTAACAATAGTTGGGGCTTAAATCACGACGATTTAATTAGAACGCCTGGTAGGTATTCATCTACAGTAGCTGCCGCATTTGCGTACGCGTATAAAGCTAACAGAACGTCGGTAGCGGCAATGGGCAACCATCAGCAAACTTTCCCAGGCAATAAAAGCTATCCAGCAGGATTTAATAATGTGATAGCCGTTGGTGCCACCGATAATTTTGACGTGATTGCCGATTTTTCCCTACAAGATTCGTTTATAGATGTTGTTGCGCCTGGCGTAGACATCTTTTCAACCCTCCCAGGGAGTACTTATGGAAACGATTCCGGCACTTCAATGGCTTCTCCGCATGTAGCAGGCTTGGCTTCGTTATTAAAAGGCTATAATAACAATTTGGCAAATGATGACATTAAAAATATTATCAGGTTAACTGCGGATAAAGTAGCTGGAATGTCAGGCCAAAATTTTACTACTGCTTATGGCTTTGGACGCATCAACGCAGCTACTGCATTAGGTGTTCTACAAGCCCCAAATAGTTTACACCATTTCACTGCAACCGGTGGTGCTATAGCCAGTTCATCCAGTAACTATACCACAAGCTTATTTACATTTTCAAATCTCCCAACTGGAGCCTATGTTGTAAAAAGGCATGAGGTCACCAAATCGGTTACTTTTCCTGTTTCTTTTTGTGGTATAATAGGCGCTTGGGGCAGGGGCGTTGGTACTACGGGCTACAGCGTAGCATCCCCGAACTATGGAGAAGGGTTCTGCGAAGTAGTGCCTGGAACAGCGACAAATACAGGCGCTACGCTAAGAACATATGTTTATCAGGTGTATAATACCATAGGTCAAAGCCTAGGTTATTTTCCAACTACACCCGCCAATGTTACATTTGCTTATACAGTTTTGGGGCAAGCTAATAACTTTACAATTTCTGGTCCTTCTTCATTTTGCACAACAGCTACATACAGCATACTAAATCTACCCACAGGTGCTACAGTTACCTGGAGCGTAACAGGAACTTATAGTATTAGCGGCTCTAATACTGCCAATCCTGTAACTGTACAACGTACATCAAACGGTTACGGCGTACTAACGGCAAATATTACTACAAACTGCAATACTTATACAGTAACCAAAAATTTAAGTCCAGTAACCATTACACTTGAAGCAGGCGATAGTGGTTCCTGTGGCGGCACAGCTACAGTTGCCGGCGCAACGGGCACATTCACGTGGACGGTAACTGGAGACCTATTAATTAATGGCTCGTTAACAACACTTACCACAACAAGTAACCAAATTTCATTTACGGGTACTGAGGGAGCTATAGAGGTGGTTGGCGGAGATTGTTCCATGAATTTATCAGAATACTTTGCGCCATTTCAGCCACAAATTCATTTCGCGGTTAACCCAGCCATAGGTGGAGAGCCATTAAGTGCCTCAGTTTATCCCTACAACCATAGCTATTCGGCTATCAGATGGTATTTAGATGGCACACTCTTAGAAACAGGTACTGAAATTTTTTATGTTTCAAATCCGCCATGCGGCAATAGTGAGGTAAAAGTGGAAATTGACCTTGGGTGTGGCACTACGGTAACAAGCACCGCAACTTTTGAGCGCATATGTTCGTGGTGGCGCAGTATGGTCATCTATCCAAATCCGGCTAGCAGTTATATCAATATCCAGCCAGATACAGAGAAATTGAAAAGCCTTTCGGCAACAGAAAAATCATCCATGAAAGAGTACGAAGCTTCGCTGTATGACATTAGTGGCAAACTACTATTAAAAGGTAGAAGCAATGGTTATAGGCTTAATTTAGATACCCGTCATTTAAAATCTGATAATTATTTCATCCATATTAAAATTGATGGGGAGAAGGAAATTATTAAAAAACAAGTGATCATTAAAAATTAGCTCCTTACCGCATAGGGTTTTACAACCCCTTCTCCATCACATAGTCATTCATATAGAAACCGTTACCAATATCAAGGTCAACGGTTTCTTTTATTTTGAAACCAGTGTTTAAGTAAAAATCTTTGGCTTTATTGGCCCTATTTACGTTAAGCTGTAAAAATTCTCCACCCTGTGCTCTCACTTGGCTTATTACTTCGTTCATCAAAATTTTGCCTACGCCCTTACCATGCATTTTGGGCAATACATAAAGCTTGTGCAGCTTAAAAGTATGCGTCTCAGTTTCCACAACAGAAAAGCCAGCAAAACCTACATCTTCTTTTAATTCAGCAGCGATCAGAAAAGTATGGCCCTCTCTCAATTGGTTAAGCAGTTCACCCTGGCTGTACATTTTATCTAGCATAAAATCAATCTGCTCTTGTGAAATAATATCGCTATAGGCCGTTGGCCAGGTTTGTTCTGCCAAACTTCTAATTATAGGTAAATCGTTTTCGTTAGCTTTTCTTAGGTAAATCATTTTTTTTCAGGGGTCAGGTATTAGGGGTCAGGTATCAGTTTAAGTTAAAAGTAGAAAGTTTTGAACAGTCGCTCTATCTAAATACTAATAGCTAACATCTAACTACTACAACAACTCTCCAATAAACAAATAAGGCGCTTGAAAACGGAAAGATACCAAACCATCTTCTACCACTACAAATTTACCTTCATCTTGTTGCATTAAGTTGTCTGCTTCGAAATAAGCAACAATATCAATCAAGAAAATAGTGCCTGCTGGTTTCCAAATGCTAAAATTATTCTTTATGGCATAGTGCTTGCCCTGCTCGGTAAACAGCACCAGGTTAATAGTTGGCAAATAACAGGTCAAATCATCAAAACTGTTAATTTTGCTGATCACATTTACCGCCGGATACTTCTCTTTCACCAAAAATTCCATCGCATCAGCTATGCCTTCTTTCTGTTGTGGAATAACACGAATGTTCTCTTGCAACTCCACGCCAGCCTCCAAATTACCAACAACAATATCAACCTTAACATCTAAGGAAACCACTTTTTCGTACTGGCTAGCGGCTACAATTACCGTTGGACTCCATTCTAAAAGCTGCCCCAAATATTCTTCATTAAACGCTCCGAACTCGTGAATGTACAAAGCGGGCTCTTGTTTTTCTTTTACTATATGATGTGACGACATGCTGTGAAGTTAAAAGTAAAAAGGGAAAAGTAAAAAGTTTTCAGCGAGCAATCGAGCAAAGCGTAGTCCCGAAATCACTTCGGGATAAACAGTTCAAACAATTAATCAAAACATTTCAACCTTTCAATATCAAAACTTTACAACAGAAATCCTATATTAGGATAATGAGCAAAAGTAAATTCGAAATATCAAAAGAAAGCGGTCCGCATTTGCGATTGCTTAGTTTAGTAGGCAACTGGGACGGCCGCACACGCACTTGGTTTGAAAAAGACGTATTGGCCGATGAATCGCCAACCAGCAGTAAAATAATTGGCTTGTTAAATAAACGCTTCATCCGTTACGAATATCGTGGCGTAATTAACGGAAAAACCCACGAAGGTTTAATGGTTTGGGGCTTTGATTTAGGCAACAACAAATGTGTTTGCAGCTGGATAGACAGCTTTCACATGGGTACAGGCATTATGTTTTCTGAAGGCGTAGAAACACGTAACGGCTTTTCTGTTACCGGACAATACGACAACCTAGAATGGCCCGAGCCTTGGGGCTGGCGCACCGAGCTAGAAATTTTAAACTCCGATCAATTTATTCTAAGAGCTTATAATATTTCTCCGCAAGGTGAAGAAGTAAAGGCCATAGAAACTATTAATCTGAGAATAGACCTATAGCCAGTTTCCAAACAATTAATCCTCTACAACGGTCGGATGTATTTTAGTCCAAAGACCCTGAAATAAATTCAGGGTGACGATAGGTTTAACTATTTCTTCTCGGCAGAAGGTTTTGGCTGCATTTGCATGGCCATCATCTGTTTCATGGTATTGTTCATGCCATCGGTGCTACCGTCTAAGAAAATAACGTTGCCTTCGCTATATTCAGCAAACTGTTTAATGGCTTCAGTCCACATGGTGAAAAGAATAACCGAAGTGTCTAAATTGGCCTGCTGCATTTCGTGAGCGGCATTGGTCATACCTTTGGCTACCTCTTCCCTAAACAAAGCAATACCTTGTCCACGTAATTGTGCTGCTTCACGTTCTGCAGTTGCGGCAATTTTAATGGCGTTACCATCGGCCTCTGCAGCTTTGGTTTTAGTAATCAACAAGGCTTGACCTTCGTTTTCGGCAGCAGCTTTTAAGTTGTGCGAAGCTACCACACGGCTCATCGAACGCATAATCTCTTCGTCGAAAGTAATATCATTTAACTGCAAATCTTGCAAGTGGTAACCCCAGCTTTCTAACACTTGGTCTATCTGGTGTTTTACGTGCTCTACAATTTCATTTCGTTGCGCCAACACGTTTGCTTGTTTCTGCGTAGCAACATAAGCACGGATAGAGCCTTCGATGGTACGAATTAAAGCTTGCATCAAATTGTTCTGATCCACAAATTTAAAGGCTACATTTTTGATAGTTTCTTCTTCGTGGTTCAATACCGAATACAGCAACATTGCCTTAAAATATACGTTGGCTTGATCTTGCGTTACCGCTTGAAAAGAAAGTTCTACAGAACGGTTCTGTATAGATATTCTGGAATGGATGACCTCAATTAAAGGAATTTTCAAACTTAAGCCCGGACGCAACAACCTTTGGTATTTACCAAAAATGGTAATTACGGCAATAGTGCCTTGTTTAACGGTTACAAAAGAACTGAAAAGTACAACTAGCGCAAAAACTAGCACGCCATAGCCAAAATAATCCATAGGGTTTTAAGTTTGATAGCCAATATTACTAAAAAATTGGCAAAGCAGAAACAATGACCTCCAAAAGCTGTTATCCCTATTCGAACATATAATTTAGTAACATGAATGTAAAACGAACTTTTGGAACCATATTAACCATACTGGGTATTATTGGTTTAATTTATTGCGGCTGGGGCTTTATAAACCACAGTGTTGGCACTAGGGGCTTATTGGTAGCGGGTATTATTGGCGTTATCTTCTTTTTCTCTGGAATTGGATTGGTAAAGAATACCAAAGACGAAGCATAAGGCAAGAATTATCTGCTTTTCTTTTGTCTGATGATTAAAAACTGTCCAACAATCACTACCAAACAACCAACAATGGTAATCATTAAGGATTTGGTTCTTTCAGGATTTTGAACGAGCAAATACACTGCCCAACTTAATACCACTATTGCCGCAACAGCAATCACATAATGTAGGGTAAGTTTATTTTTCATTTAGCGAAATTCTATTGTTTTCGAACTTTAAACCATGGCCTTTGAAATCCATATCCGTTAATGATTTCATTTTTTGAAAAGCCGCATTAGTTTTGTCCAAAGTTAACCTATTGATTTTATCCTGTTTTACAGAAACCACATCAGCATAAAGGAAATCTCCTTTGGCATTTAATTTCAACTGAAGCAGTGGCGCAATACCATTTGGCCCTTTCAAGCTAAACATTCCGTAAGTACAGAAGTTACCTAGACTGTAAGCAATAAACTTGTTTTTGTAAACTTCAACGGCTCTTGTCACATGTGGACCATGCCCCAGAACTACATCTGCTCCGGCATCTATCACGCCATGAGAAAAAGCGTAAACGTTGCCGCGATTTTCTTTGTAGAAGATTTCCGTTTTACGGGTTACATGCTCAAACCTAGCTCCCTCGCCTCCACCATGAAAAGATACGATAACAATATCCGCTTGTTCCTTAAGCTTCTTCACCAGTAATTTGGCACTGTCAATTTTCCTGATAGCAACGGTGTTTTCGTTAGGCGCAAAAGCTACAAAAGCATAGCGCACACTATCTATAGCAAAAAGAGCAAAAGGCTTATCTAGCTGTCCCGCATAGTTAATCTGTAAAGAATCTAAAACCTTAGCCGTAGCATTTCTCACGTAGGTGTTTATTTGGGCGAAAATCGTTTTGCTCACGCATCTAGTACCAGAGGTGTAGTAATTAGCAATTTGAATGAGCCTTACTACAGTCGCTATTTTTACAAAGGTGGCAGAATGTTAGAACCAAGCGACGCTGGAGTAATAGAATAATATAGTAAACGGTTTGCAGTTTAC
>Ga0181468_100097_pt1 | contig 14227 bp, 9 predicted proteins | sample InSIn1SAF170_2_FD_119080 | JGI IMG/M metagenome (GOLD analysis project Ga0181468, IMG submission 119080) | Clean room microbial communities from NASA Spacecraft Assembly Facility at Jet Propulsion Laboratory, Pasadena, California, USA -... ... | reverse complement strand
TCTAGTGTCAGTGTCGGGTGTCGCGGGGAGCGTAGCGACACGCGACACGCGACACCCGACACTGCGGCGAAACTGGCGGCTTGCGCCGCCCGCCCCCGAGGCTTGCCAGCCCTTGGGTCGGTGCTGCGCCTCGGGGGCGGCTCAGATGGCAAGGACAACCCTTCACCTGCCACGCCGCCCTGACGGCAAGGGAGCAGGTTGAGAAAATTAGAAAGCCGCAAAGAGGCCCTGTAGTGCCCCACAGGGGCCGCTCAGCCTCTGGGCAGGGAAATCCACCCGAGAACCCGAGACGGGCCTCTAGGGGGCCTCTCCGTGGCTCTGAGGGGCCATTGCTGTCCGGCCCTCCGGTGCCATCCCCAGAGCGGCATCCCTCCCCCTTGCTCCCGGGTCGTTGCCTTACAGACCCACTCGGCAGGCTCGGAGAGCCGCCCTGAATCCCCCTAATCTGTGAAGGCTGTTTTCGGATGTGTGTTAATGGCAGGAAATGTAACTTGGATACTTCACAGCCGCCAAGTTGGATACTTCACACATGCCGAGACGCAAGTTCAGCCGCCTGACGAACGCCCAGAAGCAGGCCCTGCGGGGCGAGTTGGACGCGAAGCTGCCGGTGACGGAACTGGCGAAGAAATACGGGGTCAGCCGCCGGACGATCTACAACCACCGGAACCGCTGGGAGGAGCGCCTGCCGCAGTCGCGCAGCAAGGTGCTGACGGTGCGGGTCAGCGCCGAGGACATGGCGCGTCTGGACGCCCTGGCGGGGGAGCTGGACCTGAGCCGGGCCGACACGGCGCGGCGGGTGCTGCTCTACGCGGCCGGCATCTACCACATCGAGCCGCCGGAGGCGGGCGAGATCGCGGCGCTGACCAAGGAGGTCTCAGCGATCGGGCGGAACGTGAACCAGGCGGTGCGGGCGATGAACGCGGCCGTGCAGCGCGGGCAGAAGCTCCCTCGCCTCCAGCTGGACCAGCTGGCCCACCAGCTGCACCAGATCGCCCGGGAGAACGAGAAGGCCCGGAGCCTGATGGTGCGCCGCGCGCAGCAGCAGCGGGCGCATGTCGATCAAATTATTGAGGCGATGAAAATTGACTCACCTGCGCTGTAGAGATTCTAGATTTCACTAAACAAACATATTTTTACCTACTTTTGAAAAGTAGTAGTACACGCTCTTCTCGGCAACGCTCAGCGCTAACTCGTACATCTCATCCTCGGTCCATTCGGGAACACGGAAATAAAATGAGCCTCGCTCAAAGTCGCCATCTCCTTGCTTATGAAGGTGTTCCACGTTAAGAGCTCCGAACTGCGCAATTGTGACCACACGATCAATGATAGAACTGTCTTCTGCGAAGTCGCAGCCATCTCCGAAACAAACAAATGGAAAGATGGCCTCAGTCTTGAAGGCGGTGCGGAACCCAATAACGTTTTTCCCTAAACGTTCGATTGCATTGCCCTTTGCCTGCTTCTTGAGTCCTTCCTTCGCCCGCAAGTCATTCGTTCCTTGATTCTTCTTTTCAGTAATAAGTATTGGGTATTCTTGGCCCTCGGTATCGACTATGGATAAAATTCCTCCATCGGGGCGCATACTCGAAGTATCAAAGTAGTAAACAAAATCTATATCAGGATAGGACTTGCGGAGCTTCTCCACAACATCCCGTAACTTCCATTGCCCTTCAAACTTCTGAACGATTCCAGGGAAGCGCTTTCCAATCTCATCTGATACGCGCTGTATTGCTTTCTGCAACGCCTTCTCTTGCCGAGAGGAAGTTACATTGATCACTGTTCCTTGGCGCTGAATGCGGAGGTCACCTTTCCTCGCCATTACGACCTCACGACTTTAAAGAGCATTTCTGTTACATGTGTAGAGCGATCTGAAAGGTTTCGGCATCCGCGGAAGGTGTTGTATAGTTGATCAAACACCTGCACTTCTCCAATCGGCTCCAAGATAGACATCATCTCATCAGGGGCGATGAACCCCTCTGAGTTGTAAGAAACCAGCAATGCTTTTGCAGGACAATCATGTACAATTTTGGCCAGTGCAGTACCAGCCTCGCTTCTGACGTTATAAGGTGATCTTTGCCAAGTCTTCGGAATGCCCGAAACTTTACTAACGCACTGAGGACGCTCGTTTTTTAATATAAGATTTAGCATGAAATAATTGGATCCGTAAGGGTGCTGGTTATAGGGTGGATCAAAGTATGCTATATCAATTTCAGGTATTTCATTTATAAATTCTTCTGCATCCATGCAACTTACTTTTACTTCCCTCTCATGCCTTGAAAATACAGGGAAGGGAATCTCAATCTCTGCCATGATGCGCGAGAGCGCATTTTTCATGGTGCCGCCAAATTGGCCAATGCCCAGTTTATTCTTATAGAAACCTTTAAAGACGCCTGATGTGTTTACGTGTACTGAGGCTCTTTGTAGAAGAGGTGCGAGGAGGAAAGGCTGAATGTGCTGTGGCGCTTTATTGATTTCCGCGCGTGCGCTGTCAATAAAGGCTGCGTTTCGACGGGTGTAAAACACCCTGTCATCCGTAGTTATGGCGTCCTCATTTGCGGGTGCGTATAGTTCCGTGATGAACCCCGGTGCTTCCCCTTTTGCACCTGCTTGATTAACCTGATGGCGCCAGCATTCAATTTCTTCTACTGGTACCGATTTGCGGTTAACGTGATATACTTGGTTTGAGTAAGAGCTATATTCTTCAAAGTCGTTTATAAATAGACGGCACGCATAACTCCGGGCCATCCTCGATACAACCCCGGTTCCGGCAAATACGTCAGCGAATGCTGGTTTTTCGATACCTAATTCAGTTATTGCCTGTATAAGGCTAGCCTCGATCATCGGGAGGAGTTTGCGTTTGTTCCCAATATAGGTGATTAGTTGCTCGGAAAGATACTCCGGCGCCTCTGCTGACGTGCCCGCGAACATGTCCGCTTGCTTCTCGGATGGGTAGAATATTTTGTTCATAGTTCTTTCTTCGCAGATGTTAGTGCTTGTGTGCAGCAGCGGTGGAGCTGGAATCATCATACCCTCCATCGAGTCCACCAAGCCCGCTTCTTAGTATTCGTTTGATCACCTATAAGCGCGGTGATGCGCTGCTCGGCCCGGTCCAGCCGCATACGTAAGTCAGCCACAGTCGTAGCCAGTTGCTCACGCTCGCGTTCGGCGGCGGTGCGTTCCCGATCCCGCTCATCGACCAACAGGGAAAGCCTAAGCCGCAAGATTGCCGCCTCATCCGGCTCTGTCTCGTTGTTGCGTGGTGCACCGTGGCGCGCCTCAGGCCGTGCGTCAGGCCTTTCCACAAAAGGATAGGCGCGCGAGAGCTCGGCAGGATCTATGGCATACATCCCCTCGCCGTCACGCGAGGCAGAAAGGCGGCCCGACTTGATAGCGCGCGTGAGCGTGGACTTGCTCTTGCCCGTGAGTTCGGCGGCTTGCCGCAAAGTCAGAATCACCGCTTCACCGTCCTGTTGCGTGGTGCACCATCTCCCGCATCGTGGAGCGCGTCAGGGTACGCTACATCAAAGGCCATGCGTCGCAGGATGCGTTCCGGGCGGGCATGGTCCTTTCCGGCGGCCTTGAACGTCCGGCCGATCCGGTCCGCCCACTCATTGCGCGCGCTGTGGTCCAGACCCTCCCACCAGAGCCGGGCCGCTTCGTCCCTGTCTTCGATCATCGGGGGTGCGTCTGCCGCTTCCTGCTGGCGACGGCGCGCGGCGCTGTGGCGCTCGTTCTCCTTGGCAGTGTCGGCGGCGTCGTGCGGGTCTTTCCAGTGCCAGCGGAAGGTGACGGCATGCACCGACCGGCCCTGCTTTTCCGGGGTCATGCTGACCTCGACCGTGCCGTAGTCGTTCACCGCTGTAAGGGCAGGTTCGAGCACCCACTGGCGGAAGTTGTTCCAACGCTCGTAGGACTTCTTGTCGGCCACCCCCATGAGCGAGCGCAGCTCGTCCAAGGTAAAGGTCCAGAACGGCCGCCCCAACCGCTTCTTGTCGGCAAGCAGCATGTAGAGCTGGCGGCCGTGGCCGGTCAGGCTGTGCGCGGCGCGGGCCTCGATCCTGGCGAAGTTCTGCGGGCTGCGGAGGGCGTGGACGCCAGCGGGCGGGATCAGCGCCCGCACCATCGAGCCGCCCTGGGTGATCTTCCATTCGGCCAGCAGGACCGCGCCCCATGGATCGCCGCGCCACTCGCCGCTGAGCTGCACCCCGGTCAGGCGCGTCAGACACTCCCGAAGCCAGACGTTGTCGTTGCGCCCGTCCTCGCCGCGCAGGAGCCGGGAGGGCACTTCCAGCCAGACGCTGTTGTCGACTTCGGCAGGGATGCGGGCGGCATCAAGCGCCGAAGCCAGTTCCCAGATGGCCGAGACCATGGCCGGAGTCAGCGGCTTGTCGGATCGGAGCGCAACGGCGCTGCTGGGCACAGTGATTTCCCTCATTGAGCTAGAATGAACGCATGACGTCTAGTCATCAACTACTATCTTTCACCCTCCGGGCCCTAGTCTCGAACCCTCCGGGCCCTAGTCTCGAACCCTCCGGGCCCTAGTCTCGAACCCTCCGGGCCCTAGTCTTTCACCCTCCGGCACCTAGTTTTCAGGCCTTCTAGTGTCAGTGTCGGGTGTCGCGGGGAGCGTAGCGACACGCGACACGCGACACCCGACACTGCGGCGAAACTGGCGGCTTGCGCCGCCCGCCCCCGAGGCTTGCCAGCCCTTGGGTCGGTGCTGCGCCTCGGGGGCGGCTCAGATGGCAAGGACAACCCTTCACCTGCCACGCCGCCCTGACGGCAAGGGAGCAGGTTGAGAAAATTAGAAAGCCGCAAAGAGGCCCTGTAGTGCCCCACAGGGGCCGCTCAGCCTCTGGGCAGGGAAATCCACCCGAGAACCCGAGACGGGCCTCTAGGGGGCCTCTCCGTGGCTCTGAGGGGCCATTGCTGTCCGGCCCTCCGGTGCCATCCCCAGAGCGGCATCCCTCCCCCTTGCTCCCGGGTCGTTGCCTTACAGACCCACTCGGCAGGCTCGGAGAGCCGCCCTGAATCCCCCTAATCTGTGAAGGCTGTTTTCGGATGTGTGTTAATGGCAGGAAATGTAACTTGGATACTTCACAGCCGCCAAGTTGGATACTTCACACATGCCGAGACGCAAGTTCAGCCGCCTGACGAACGCCCAGAAGCAGGCCCTGCGGGGCGAGTTGGACGCGAAGCTGCCGGTGACGGAACTGGCGAAGAAATACGGGGTCAGCCGCCGGACGATCTACAACCACCGGAACCGCTGGGAGGAGCGCCTGCCGCAGTCGCGCAGCAAGGTGCTGACGGTGCGGGTCAGCGCCGAGGACATGGCGCGTCTGGACGCCCTGGCGGGGGAGCTGGACCTGAGCCGGGCCGACACGGCGCGGCGGGTGCTGCTCTACGCGGCCGGCATCTACCACATCGAGCCGCCGGAGGCGGGCGAGATCGCGGCGCTGACCAAGGAGGTCTCAGCGATCGGGCGGAACGTGAACCAGGCGGTGCGGGCGATGAACGCGGCCGTGCAGCGCGGGCAGAAGCTCCCTCGCCTCCAGCTGGACCAGCTGGCCCACCAGCTGCACCAGATCGCCCGGGAGAACGAGAAGGCCCGGAGCCTGATGGTGCGCCGCGCGCAGCAGCAGCGGGCGCATGTCGATCAAATTATTGAGGCGATGAAAATTGACTCACCTGCGCTGTAGAGATTCTAGATTTCACTAAACAAACATATTTTTACCTACTTTTGAAAAGTAGTAGTACACGCTCTTCTCGGCAACGCTCAGCGCTAACTCGTACATCTCATCCTCGGTCCATTCGGGAACACGGAAATAAAATGAGCCTCGCTCAAAGTCGCCATCTCCTTGCTTATGAAGGTGTTCCACGTTAAGAGCTCCGAACTGCGCAATTGTGACCACACGATCAATGATAGAACTGTCTTCTGCGAAGTCGCAGCCATCTCCGAAACAAACAAATGGAAAGATGGCCTCAGTCTTGAAGGCGGTGCGGAACCCAATAACGTTTTTCCCTAAACGTTCGATTGCATTGCCCTTTGCCTGCTTCTTGAGTCCTTCCTTCGCCCGCAAGTCATTCGTTCCTTGATTCTTCTTTTCAGTAATAAGTATTGGGTATTCTTGGCCCTCGGTATCGACTATGGATAAAATTCCTCCATCGGGGCGCATACTCGAAGTATCAAAGTAGTAAACAAAATCTATATCAGGATAGGACTTGCGGAGCTTCTCCACAACATCCCGTAACTTCCATTGCCCTTCAAACTTCTGAACGATTCCAGGGAAGCGCTTTCCAATCTCATCTGATACGCGCTGTATTGCTTTCTGCAACGCCTTCTCTTGCCGAGAGGAAGTTACATTGATCACTGTTCCTTGGCGCTGAATGCGGAGGTCACCTTTCCTCGCCATTACGACCTCACGACTTTAAAGAGCATTTCTGTTACATGTGTAGAGCGATCTGAAAGGTTTCGGCATCCGCGGAAGGTGTTGTATAGTTGATCAAACACCTGCACTTCTCCAATCGGCTCCAAGATAGACATCATCTCATCAGGGGCGATGAACCCCTCTGAGTTGTAAGAAACCAGCAATGCTTTTGCAGGACAATCATGTACAATTTTGGCCAGTGCAGTACCAGCCTCGCTTCTGACGTTATAAGGTGATCTTTGCCAAGTCTTCGGAATGCCCGAAACTTTACTAACGCACTGAGGACGCTCGTTTTTTAATATAAGATTTAGCATGAAATAATTGGATCCGTAAGGGTGCTGGTTATAGGGTGGATCAAAGTATGCTATATCAATTTCAGGTATTTCATTTATAAATTCTTCTGCATCCATGCAACTTACTTTTACTTCCCTCTCATGCCTTGAAAATACAGGGAAGGGAATCTCAATCTCTGCCATGATGCGCGAGAGCGCATTTTTCATGGTGCCGCCAAATTGGCCAATGCCCAGTTTATTCTTATAGAAACCTTTAAAGACGCCTGATGTGTTTACGTGTACTGAGGCTCTTTGTAGAAGAGGTGCGAGGAGGAAAGGCTGAATGTGCTGTGGCGCTTTATTGATTTCCGCGCGTGCGCTGTCAATAAAGGCTGCGTTTCGACGGGTGTAAAACACCCTGTCATCCGTAGTTATGGCGTCCTCATTTGCGGGTGCGTATAGTTCCGTGATGAACCCCGGTGCTTCCCCTTTTGCACCTGCTTGATTAACCTGATGGCGCCAGCATTCAATTTCTTCTACTGGTACCGATTTGCGGTTAACGTGATATACTTGGTTTGAGTAAGAGCTATATTCTTCAAAGTCGTTTATAAATAGACGGCACGCATAACTCCGGGCCATCCTCGATACAACCCCGGTTCCGGCAAATACGTCAGCGAATGCTGGTTTTTCGATACCTAATTCAGTTATTGCCTGTATAAGGCTAGCCTCGATCATCGGGAGGAGTTTGCGTTTGTTCCCAATATAGGTGATTAGTTGCTCGGAAAGATACTCCGGCGCCTCTGCTGACGTGCCCGCGAACATGTCCGCTTGCTTCTCGGATGGGTAGAATATTTTGTTCATAGTTCTTTCTTCGCAGATGTTAGTGCTTGTGTGCAGCAGCGGTGGAGCTGGAATCATCATACCCTCCATCGAGTCCACCAAGCCCGCTTCTTAGTATTCGTTTGATCACCTATAAGCGCGGTGATGCGCTGCTCGGCCCGGTCCAGCCGCATACGTAAGTCAGCCACAGTCGTAGCCAGTTGCTCACGCTCGCGTTCGGCGGCGGTGCGTTCCCGATCCCGCTCATCGACCAACAGGGAAAGCCTAAGCCGCAAGATTGCCGCCTCATCCGGCTCTGTCTCGTTGTTGCGTGGTGCACCGTGGCGCGCCTCAGGCCGTGCGTCAGGCCTTTCCACAAAAGGATAGGCGCGCGAGAGCTCGGCAGGATCTATGGCATACATCCCCTCGCCGTCACGCGAGGCAGAAAGGCGGCCCGACTTGATAGCGCGCGTGAGCGTGGACTTGCTCTTGCCCGTGAGTTCGGCGGCTTGCCGCAAAGTCAGAATCACCGCTTCACCGTCCTGTTGCGTGGTGCACCATCTCCCGCATCGTGGAGCGCGTCAGGGTACGCTACATCAAAGGCCATGCGTCGCAGGATGCGTTCCGGGCGGGCATGGTCCTTTCCGGCGGCCTTGAACGTCCGGCCGATCCGGTCCGCCCACTCATTGCGCGCGCTGTGGTCCAGACCCTCCCACCAGAGCCGGGCCGCTTCGTCCCTGTCTTCGATCATCGGGGGTGCGTCTGCCGCTTCCTGCTGGCGACGGCGCGCGGCGCTGTGGCGCTCGTTCTCCTTGGCAGTGTCGGCGGCGTCGTGCGGGTCTTTCCAGTGCCAGCGGAAGGTGACGGCATGCACCGACCGGCCCTGCTTTTCCGGGGTCATGCTGACCTCGACCGTGCCGTAGTCGTTCACCGCTGTAAGGGCAGGTTCGAGCACCCACTGGCGGAAGTTGTTCCAACGCTCGTAGGACTTCTTGTCGGCCACCCCCATGAGCGAGCGCAGCTCGTCCAAGGTAAAGGTCCAGAACGGCCGCCCCAACCGCTTCTTGTCGGCAAGCAGCATGTAGAGCTGGCGGCCGTGGCCGGTCAGGCTGTGCGCGGCGCGGGCCTCGATCCTGGCGAAGTTCTGCGGGCTGCGGAGGGCGTGGACGCCAGCGGGCGGGATCAGCGCCCGCACCATCGAGCCGCCCTGGGTGATCTTCCATTCGGCCAGCAGGACCGCGCCCCATGGATCGCCGCGCCACTCGCCGCTGAGCTGCACCCCGGTCAGGCGCGTCAGGCACTCACGGAGCCAGACGTTGTCGTTGCGTCCATCCTCGCCGCGCAGCAGCCGTGAAGGCACCTCCAGCCAGACGCTGTTGTCCACCTCGGCGGGGATGCGGGCGGCATCGAGGGCCGAGGCCAGTTCCCAGATGGCCGAGACCATCGCAGGGGTCAGCGGCTTGTCGGATCGGAGCGCAACGGCGCTGCTGGGCACGGTGATTTCCCTCATTAAGCTAGAATGAACGCATGACTCCTAGTCATCAACTACTATCTTTCACCCTCCGGGCCCTAGTCTCAAACCCTCCGGGCCCTAGTCTCAAACCCTCCGGGCCCTAGTCTCAAACCCTCCGGGCCCTAGTCTTTCACCCTCCGGCACCTAGTTTTCAGGCCCTCTAGTGTCAGTGTCGGGTGTCGCGGGGAGCGTAGCGACACGCGACACGCGACACCCGACACTGCGGCGAAACTGGCGGCTTGCGCCGCCCGCCCCCGAAGCTTGCCAGCCCTTGGATCGGCGCTGCGCCTCGGGGGCGACGCAGGCTGCACGGACAGCTCTCCCATCTGCCACGGCGCTTTAGCGTCCAAGTCGGCAAGCTGAGAAAATCAGAAACCCGCAAAGAGGCTCTGTAGCGCCCCCCAGGGGCTTCTCAGCCTCGGGACAGGGAAATCCACCCGAGAACCCGAGACGGGCCTCCACGGGGCCTCTCCGTGGCTCTGAGAGGCCATCTCTGTCCGATCCTTCGGTGTCATTGCCCGAGCGGCACCCCTGCCCGTGCTCCCGGATCGTTGCCACGCAGACCCACTCGGCAGGCTCGGAGAGCGGCCCTGACCACCCTGATCTGTGAAGGCTGTTTTCGGATGTGTGTTAATGGCAGGAAATGTAACTTGGATACTTCACAGCTTCCAAGTTGGATACTTCACACATGCCAAGACGCAAGTTCAGCCGCCTGACGAATGCCCAGAAGCAAGCCCTGCGGGGCGAGCTGGACGCGAAGGTGCCGGTGACGGAGCTGGCGAAGAAATACGGGGTCAGCCGCCGGACGATCTACAACCACAAGAACCGTTGGGACGAGCGCCTGCCGCAGTCGCGCAGCAAGGTGCTGACGGTGCGGGTCAGCGCCGAGGACATGGAGCGGCTGGACGCCCTGGCGCGGGAGCTGGACCTGAGCCGGGCCGACACGGCGCGGCGGGTGCTGCTCTACGCGGCAGGCATCTACCACATCGAGCCGCCGGAGGCGGGGGAGATCGCGGAGCTGACGAAGGAGGTCTCAGCGATCGGGCGGAACGTGAACCAGGCGGTGCGGGCGATGAACGCGGCCGTGCAGCGCGGGCAGAAGATCCCTCGCCTGCAACTGGATCAGCTGACCCACCAGCTGCGCCAGATCGAGCAGGAGAACCATAAGGCCCGCAGTCTGATGGTGCGCCGCGCGCAGCAGCAGCGGGCGCATGTGGATCAGATTGTCGCGGGTATGTCGCAGCATTGCTTGCGTGCTTCTAAGGAGGAGCTATGATGACTAAAAATATCATCTGGAACGAGGTCCTGAGTGGGAGCGCCCCTGCCCAAAAAGAAGCGTCTTGTCGGTTTAGCCCCGGACACTCCCTTGAACTGCTTTGCTGGCGCTGATCTAGAGCTCCACAACCTCGAGGACACCTATTGCCAAGTTGTTCCGCGTTCGCACCGCAAGAGATATGGGCAGTTCTTCACGCCAAGGTCGACGGCGACACTCATGGCCGAGTGGGTCAGCGGGGCACGGCCTCGGCGCGTCCTTGATCCCGCAGTAGGAACTGGTGTCCTCCTTCGCGCTGTCCAGGAACAAGCGCCTGCCGCCGCGCTCGTCGGTTACGACATAGACCCGCGCTGTCTGGAGATGGCCGCTCTGCACCTTCCGCGTGCCGCGAAGCTGGTAGAAGCGGATTATCTGACCGCAAAAGAAGAAGATTGGTATGACGGCATCATCGCCAATCCGCCTTACCTGCGGCACCATGATCTACTTTATGACTTTGACATTCATCAACGCTTCTCGTCGGCGCACCGGCTCAAAATCTCGAAGCTCGCAAATGCCTATATCTTATTCACGCTGAAAGCTCTCTCACGTCTGACTGAAGGAGGGCGCGCGGCAATCCTCATTCCTGCGGAATGGTCGAACGCGAACTTTGGCGACTCCCTCAAGCGTTACTTTCTCGACAGCAACAGCCTCGCTCAGGTCGTCTATTTCAGTCATCAGGGCTTGGTGTTTGATGACAATTATTCGACTGGATGCGTCCTCTTGATTGAGAAGGGCTACAAGGGAGATTGCGTCGAAACGCACTACATCGACCATGAAGAAACGATTGCCTCGCTTGACGATCTGGCATCGAACCCGAATATCCAGCACTTCCGCTTCAAGATGCGAGAGTTGGCTGCTGCCAAGAAATGGGATCATCTTCTAGCCAACGGGCATCAGGAGACGGTGAAGGGGCTTGTGCCGCTCCGCGCGCTCGCCAAGACGAAGAGGGGCATCGCCACAGGGGCGAACGAGTATTTTCACCTCAACGAAGAGCGCGCGCGCGAGGCGGGCTTGTCGGCTGACCACCTCGAACCTTGCATCGGCAAGGCACGCCACGTCGCGGGCTATGCCTTCAGGGAGGCGGACCTGGTGCGCCTGCGGCGCGAGGGCCGTGAGGTCTTCCTAATCGACTTCAAACGGTCCCTGACGGCAGCCGACCGCCGTTACATCGAAGAGGGTGAAGCGCAGGGGATCAACGAGCGTTACCTAACCAAGACGCGCAGCCCTTGGTTCTCGATGGAGCGGCAGGAGCCTGCACCGATCTGGGCTGCCGTCTTTGGGCGCTCCGAAATGCGGTTCATCGTCAACGAGGCGGGTATCAAAAACCTGACCACCTTCCACTGCGTCTATCCGCATGACGCGCGCCCCGTGTTCGTAAAGGCGCTCGCGGCCTGTCTAAACTCTCAGAGCATACAGGCGCGGGCGCGGTCGAAGAACCGCGTCTATGGGGGCGGCCTCCTCAAGTATGAACCAAAGGACCTTCTCGAAATCGAAGTGCCGGACCTCAGCAAGGTGAGCGTGGACCGCCTCGCGCAACTTGCGGCTTTCTTTGATGAGGCCGAGCGCGCGGTGCGGGCTGGTGGCGAAGGCTTCACCGCGCCGGGCCTGGAAGAGGCTGTTGAAGCCGCGATAGCGGAAGTTGCGCCTAGTTTCCTACTATAGTTCGCAGCGCATCCGGGATCAGCTCAAGACGGCCGCCAACCGGCTTAACGAAGGCATCGTGTCTCCCTAGTTGGGTTATACGATGTTCGACAGTAAAATCTGGCAAATCATGGAAGGTTCCAATTTGAAGTCCTGAGCCAATCGGAATCATGATCGTCGCCTTTTGCTGACTCTTAGCAGGCGTTTCTATAGAAAAGCCTTCGCCAGATGCGATGATGCCGAATATCCGCTCGAAGTTGATGGCGTGCACAGAGTCGAAAAAAACTTGTGCATAGATCTGCTTGCAATTGTAGTTTTGCATCCACCGATAGACGATGATGAGGTCTTCGACCTTTACGGTGAAGCTAAGGCTTTCACCTGGGGCAACAATACCTGTTCGGCTGCGTTGCCGCTTCACCTCCATGTAACGGTTAGCCTCGAATTTACTTGATCTTACCTCAATGGCATAGTGCGCGGCGCGCACCAGATCGGCTAATTCTGGCGTTGTGATTGCGGATACGTCTCGCGCCGTGTCTAAATTAGCCGGAACAACAAGAAGATCGGGCCGTTTACCGTGTATGCGCACCCCTTCAAGTCTTCCGATATAGAAATCTGCAAAGCCTTCATGACCCGCAGCAATACGGTCGGCATCTCCGTAATGCACCGCCTTAACACCCGGTAGCTGTGCGTCTATTGCGGCTGATAGAACGCCCTCTGCCCAGTCTCCCATAGCTCTGTTAGCAAGAAACTCAGACCTAGCGTCTGTTGGTGCGCGCGGTTTTTTATCAGGTGGTGCTCCCGGTCCGCCAAACCGGAGAAACCGATCCTCGACGCCATAACGTTTAAGAACCCGCCTGACCTCGGCCGCAAGCGGCTCTATTGCTGCAAAGCCCGGCATTACTGAGAGCCTCCCTCAAGAAGACTCTGCGGTGTTACACCTAAAGCATTCGCCAGCTTGGCAAGGGTTTGAAGGGTGATGTTGCGTTCAGCGCGCTCAACAGCGCCGATATAGGTACGGTGCAGTCCACAAAGGTCTGCGAGGGCTTCTTGGGAAAGACTTTTCCGTTGACGGGCGGCCTTAATGTTCTTCGAAACGATAACGTTTATCTCCGACTGCATAGCCGGAGTCATGCCCGATGAAGACGATAAATCTACAGACTAAACATAGCAGATGGGCTTGGCCCTTATGGAAGTTGCCGAGAGCAGTCTCTTCGTCCTTCGCGCCCAGCCTGATTGTCCGTGTCTGCTGTAGGAGCCATCACATTCGGAGCCACTGCCGCCAAGATCGCCTTCTCTTGGGTTCTCGACTGTCGATGAGTCCACTGAGGCGCTGCTCCGCCCGATCCAGCCGCATACGCAGGTCAGCCACAGTTGCTGCCAGGTGCTCACGCTCGCGTTCCGCGGCGGTGCGCTCCCGATCCCGCTCTTCGACCAGCAGGGAGAGCCTCAGCCGCAGGGTTGCCGCATCATCCAGTTCTGTCTTGCTGTTGCGCGGTGCACCGTGTCGCGCGTCATGCTGTGCGTCAGGCCTTTCCACAAAAGGATAAGCACGCGCGAGCTCGGCAGGGTCTATGGCATACATCCCCTCCCCGTCACGCGAGGCAGAAAGGCGGCCTGACTTGATGGCGCGCGTGAGCGTGGACTTGCTCTTACCCGTCAGTTCGGCGGCTTGCCGCAAGGTCAGAATCACCGCTTCACCGCCCTGTTGCGTGGTGCACCATCTCTTGCATCATGGAGCCTGTCAGGGTGCACCACGTCAAAGGCCATTCGTCGCAGGATGCGTTCCGGTCGGGCATGGTCCTTTCCGGCAGCCTTGAACGTCCGGCCGATCCGATCCGCCCACTCGTTGCGCGCGCCGTGGTCTAGGCCCTCCCACCAGAGCCGGGCCGCTTCGTCCCTGTCCTCGATCATTGGGGGTGCGTCTGCCGCTTCCTGCTGGCGACGGCGCGCGGCGCTGTGACGCTCGTTTTCCTTAGCAGTGTCGGCAACGTCGTGCGGGTCTTTCCAGCGCCAGCGGAAGGTGACGGCATGGACCGACCGGCCCTGCTTCTCCGGGGTCATGCTGACCTCGACCGTGCCATAGTCGTTCACCGCCGCAAGGGCAGGTTCGAGCACCCATTGGCGGAAGTTGTTCCAACGCTCGTAGGACTTCTTGTCGGCCACCCCCATGAGCGAGCGCAGTTCGTCCAAGGTGAAGGTCCAGAACGGTCGCCCCAGCCGCTTCTTGTCGGCAAGCAGCACGTAG
>Ga0181468_100067_pt2 | contig 14240 bp, 14 predicted proteins | sample InSIn1SAF170_2_FD_119080 | JGI IMG/M metagenome (GOLD analysis project Ga0181468, IMG submission 119080) | Clean room microbial communities from NASA Spacecraft Assembly Facility at Jet Propulsion Laboratory, Pasadena, California, USA -... ... | reverse complement strand
CTGTATTTTTTTTGAAAAAGCAGGTATCTTTCTAGTTACAGGGAAGTAGAGTGAATGCTCTATAAAAAGAAAAATAGGCACATCATGCCCATTATAAGAAAAGTTAATAATTATGTTAGAGATCGCGTTGGGCTCGGCATTGATGTATTACGCTGCCAAAGAAGCTCTGGATATCAAAAAACAGCCGAATGGGGCTGTTCACTATACTGAAGTTCTTGATTCAAGAAATGACTCTTTTGTGCGTATGCACCGTGAAGCTGTAGAAGTAAAACCGGCACTTCTAGATCAGTTTCAGGGCATTGTACGTCAAGCTTATGATTATAGTTGTGGTTCGGCAGCACTGACGACCCTCCTCAATGGTTATGTCGGTACGCAGCTGGATGAGCAGCAAGTCATGAGTGGGCTAATGAAATTCGGTGAAACGGATAAAATTGTTGAACGCCGTAGTTTTTCTCTGCTTGATATGAAGCGCTTTGTTTCAGCCTTAGGGTTGGAAAGTGGAGGCTATCGAGGAGAGTTCAAAGATTTAGTCAATCAAGATCAGCCTGCCATTGTTCCGATTTCTTATGCGGGATTTAAGCATTTTGTAGTTTATAAAGGTTATAAAAATGGCCGGGTTTATGTTGCAGATCCGGCACTTGGTAATATCAGTTTTGAGGAACGGCGTTTTCAGGATATTTGGGAAAATAACACTTTGTTCCTGATTAATGTACCTGAACAATATCGCAAAAATTTTCTAGCATTAAAAGAATCAGATATGCGTCATGTAGAAGATGCTACGATCAATCGCTATGCCTTGGTTGACATGCAGTATCCACAATTTTATATGGACAAAATTGCTGATAAAGCTTCTACGATCCGTATGGACCGTAATCGTAATACAGAGTCAGAACAATTTGGGGAATATCAACATAACTTCCTGAGACTGTATTACAAGAATAAATAAAACGAAAAACAGTAATAAAAATTAAAATGGTGAAATGGATATGAACAGTAAATGGATGAACAAGACGTTCTTGGCACTGAGCATTCAAATGGTAATGGGCGTTGCATTTGCTGCAGAAGAACCAGCACTAGGTGAATACGAAACAGTTGATGAAGAAGTTGTCGTTGAAACTGCTGCATCTGTACCCGATCAAACTAGGCAAGTCGAAACGCAGGCTGCAGAAGAGTCAGAACTAGGTGAATATGAAGCGGTTGAAGAGGCTGTCGTGGAAACAGCAGCACCTGTAGAGACTCAGGCTAACCAAGTAGTAGATGCATCTCAAGCTTTACAGCAACAAGAAGGAGATGCTACTCAAGCAGCTAACCTGGAAGAAGTGTTTACGTCAAATGAACGCCAATACTCTCTGATAAAACAAGGCGAAATTTCATCATATTACGATATTGATTATACCTATTATCGAGACACCCAACTTGATATAGAAATGGCACAGGGCCAATTGTATCAACTACGTGTTCAAGAAAATGCAACACATAGTATGACTAATACTTTCACTTTCCAATATGGCGTGAAAGATAACCTGACCTTGACTGCATCCCTACCTTTAGTGGCTAAAACTGACTTGTTAAAAGATACGTCTACGGCAGGCTTGGGTGATATTAGTCTGGGTGCTCGCTGGGAGCCCTTCCCACTAAAAGCAGGTCGTCTGCCTCTGATTTTATTTGGTAATTTATCAACTAAAACCGGTGATAGCCCTTATGAAATTAATGCCGCGACAGATCTGGCAGCAGGAAAGGGCTATTACTCTGCTGGAGTGGGTGCTAGTACACGTAAATACATTGACCCAGTTGTATTGTTTGCATCGGTTTCTGCGAACTATGGTTTTAAAGAATCGGGCCTGAATCAGCGTCGAGGTAGCCGGATTATTGAGGAGTTTGAACCTGGTGTTAGTGGAGGCTTTGCCTTTGGTTTCGCATATTCATTTAACTATGATGTTTCGATGACCATGTCCTATCAGCAAAGCTTTAATACTGGTGCGGAATTTAACTATAACACTGGTGAAAGTTATTCTGCTGCAGATCAGACCAGTTCTACCTTTGCAATTTCCTTAGGGGTGCGAGTTTCTCCAGAAACAATTGTTAATGGTACCGTTGGCCTAGGGCTGACCGAAGATGCACCGGATGTTTCGTTGGGACTGTCATTCCCACTTGATATTTTAGGTTTTGGTAAAAAAATTAGTTAATAGGGGTGTCGTATGAAAAACATTCGACTTAGCCCGTTATTAACAGGAATTATTCTTGCGGGCTGTTCAAGTTATACCTTTGCACAATTGGGAACCAACCTTTCAGTTGATTTACGTGCACTATCCATGGGGAATGCCGTCACCGCAGATCCTCCAGGGGTCAATGCCATCCACTTTAACCCGGCTGCACTGACTAAAATTGATGGTCTGCAAACCGAACAGCAAATCATTGTGGCTAATTTTGATATCCAGCGTGAGTTTTCAGTACCGGCCGGATATAACGTATTTGGCTATTCTGATGATCCTATTGTCTGTAATGACGGTCCTGAAGTTTCATCTGATTTGTGTACCGATTTTAAAGGCCCAGTCAAAGGCGATGTGGAATATGTCAGCCTGTATGTTCCTTTTCTGAAAAAAATAGTGGATTTAGGCGAAGGTCTTCCTTTGACTGCACCCACGATGGGGATCGCATACAATCCCCCTGGATCGAAAGCCACTTATGCGACTGCTGTTTATGCTCCTCTCATGGCAGGTTTTGGTCATGAAGATGGGAACCCGGCAAACTTTATGGGACAGCAGGTTGCTTTAGAGCGGATTACCTATCTGTCACCATCCATCGGTTATGAGGTCAATGACCAACTGTCGATTGGTGCTTCTATCGGGATGTCTTATCAAGCCATCGGGATGAAAACGGACTTGCGTTTCCCGAATGAGTTGATTGGGATGTTGCGTATGATCGACGAAGTCGTGTGTACGCCGTTTAAAGAAAATTCCGACATTATTACAGATATTCTTTTGCTCGGGATCTGTAATGCGGATGAGGGGATGAACCCATTTGGCAAGTTTGGTCAAATGCAACTGGAGCTTGAGCAGAACTTAAGCCCAAGTTATAACCTGGGAATATTGTGGGAACCGCGCGAAGACTTTAGTTTTGGTATGGTGTACCAAAGTGCTGCAAAAATGCGCTTAAAAGGTAAATATCATATTGATAATGCCAAAGCTCCTCAGGAAATGATTAAAGGTTTAATGACCTCACCGACCGGCCAGATTCTGGCTGCAATTCTTGGATTTCCTAATTACATACCATCGAGTGAATCTGGTCTGGTGTCGCAGGATTTTGAATATCCGGCGCATTTTCAGGCAGGTATCAAATATAAAGTGATGCCAGATTTGCAAGTGAATTTTGATATTGGCTGGACAGATTACAAGGTCTGGGACGAATTTAAATTCGAATTTGATCGTACCATTTCAGCCCTAAAAATTGCCAAAATTTTGTCTGCCAATGTTACTGACTCAACCTTGGCTTTACCGATGGGATTTGAATCGCCGTGGAACTTTGGTATCGGGATGGAGTATTCCGCTACAGACCGTTTGAAGCTTCGGGCAGGTTATGAACCACGGACCAGTGCTATTCCAAAAAATAAGCGTAATACCATGGTACCGATCAATGGTGCACAGTTATTTGGTTTAGGTGTGGGTTACCGTTTTGATGCAGACACTGATCTGGATCTATCAATTGGTTTCTTGCGTAGCAAAGATCAGATTCCAGCAAATACCAGTAGCTTAGCCAACCAGACAGGGGTAAATAACCTGTTATTAAACCCATATGCAGGTTTAAACGTAAAAACAGATACCAAAATTACAATTTTAGGTTTGAACTATCGCACGCGTTGGTAAGGGAAAAATGATCAAGACAAGGAACGTTGGATTGACAGCGGTACTGGCATTAAATCTGGTATCCGTGTCTTTTTATACAAGCGCTAAAGAATTTATTACGATTATTGGTCCAGATGGCCGACCATTAGTCGTACCCCGTAATAATGCAGAGAAAAAAACTGAAGACAAATCTCGATTGTTGAAAAAAGTAGAAGCTGCAATAGTTCAGCCTGTAACTGTAAGACAAAACATAGAAAAATTGCCCGTCGTAGAAAATAGGCAAGTTAAACTTAAGCATGACCATAATATGGTTGTACAACCAGTACAACCAGTACAACCAGTACAACCAGTACAACCAGTACAACCAGTACAACCAGTACAACCAGTACAACCAGTACAACCAGTACAATTACATACCGCGCAAGAAAAGATTCAGTCTAAACCACAATTAAAACCGGAATCTCAAGCTATTCAAAATCCTGATGCTGGAACTGAATCTTCTGTTGCTAACATACACAAACTGGGATTTAGCCGGGTTGAAGGTATTGAATATGTGGATAGTGAGTATCTGGAAAATAAAGAATTTAATTTGGAAGGTAAAAAACGTTTCTATAGCATGCCCGAAGGAGTAGTAGATAAAAATATCGGAACTACTCGGATCCAGACAATTGAACGTGAAAAAGGGGTGGGACAATCTGTATTAAAATCCTTGTTTCAAACGCCAGAAGTAGATTCCGGTCCTGTAGTACTGGCTCAAAGTTATTATCGTATTTCACAGCCGGAGACCATCGAGAGCTTGGGCAAGCAGTGTTTTAATGATAAGAAAATTAAAAAAGCGAAAGAAATCAGCCTTAAAAAAGCAGTTAACCTCTGGCCACGTGCACCTCTTAAAGCAGATGAATTTGATTTTGAAGTGGTAAAGCTTCAATCCGATATCCAGAATATTCAGATCAACTCTTATGCCTCTAGCCAGAAAAATCCAACGTATTATTGGCCTTTTGTTGTGTTTTTAGACAGTCGTGGCTGTGTGCTTGAAGGAGCGGGCGGTTTTAAAAATCAGGAAGGTCAGGCGAATATTATTCAACATGAGCGTATCGAAGGGGTTCTTCAGATTCCGGCACAAACTGAATATGTATTATTGACGCCTTTGGCCTCCGCGATAGATGTTGAAGACAAGATGCTGACAAATCATGGACAACTAAAATTAGTCGCCATTCGATAAGGACTATTCGAGTACAAAAAGATGAAAAATAAAATATTATTTCCATTTGCTTTAACCACACTTTTAACGGCACTGAGTGGGTGTGGTGGGGAAAGTGCCAATGTCATTCCAGAAAAAAAATGATGAAGCCACGACCAATGGTACTTGTACCCCAGGTACAACTAACTGTGTGGAATGGGGGCTGGAATATCCGCTCGATGGTTTGAACTTTAACTGTAGTAGCGATACAGAAAATACCTTTATTACGTTATTTGATAGTAAAAACGGGGTTGCTTCTGGAACCTGTCAAAAGACGGATAATATTGAGTTTTATATTCAAAGTTTTGCTTCGCGCAAGATTAATTTAGGTCAAATTAAACTCAGCGATTATGCTAGTTTTAGTGCCCAGACCCAGCTGCCGCGTTTAAGTGTCATCGATATTGCAACTGGGATTGCTCGACGTCCGGTAGGGGATTTGGTGCCTAATGATCCTACCGTTCAGGTGGCCATGCGTCTGGTTAAAATTCTGCAAGCTTTGGCGCTAGAAGAAGGGCGTATTATTAATCCATCTGATGTACAACCTTTGTATATTACTGAAGAGATGCGTAAAGACCTGGCGAAAACCAGTGAGAATATCAATTTGATGGATGCCGATTTGGCGACCAAAATTAAAGATTTTGTTGATATCAGCACAATTTCGGATGAGGTGGCTTTTGCCACAGTTAAAAAGCTGGTGATGATTGCCAACGCAGCCGTGTATCAGCCAGAATTTTCATTATTCTCAACTTCAGGCGTGATTGGAAGTAACCTGACCGGTTCAGATGGACTGGTGGGCTGTAATCAAAACCCTTGTGATATTAAGAATAAGAATACTAAATATTTATTTGGCCATTTTATGCTGATTACCGATCGCCAGGGCTATACCTTTGGCAGCGGCCTGCAATGGCGTGATACCCAGTTAACATTGGCTAAAGAAAATTTATCTTCCTTAGGGGGGATTAATGCTCAACTCATCCGTAAGGTGAAACCGGTACAAATGACCGCTGATCCGCAAAGTTCATGGATTCATCCAACCAGTAAAATCATTAACACGCCTTACCGCTTGAATGTTGCAAATAATGCGACTCCGCTTGAGTTGTATCAAGGCAGATTATTGAATGATTATGTGATCGCAGGTAAAGAAGCTTTCTATAAGATGGTGACTGACAAAAAAACGCTGGATACTTCCGATCAAGCCAATTTGGGGTTGTGGCGTTTGCAGGCCGATGGTGAAAACTATATGGGAAGCATTGATCTCTATAAGATTTTCCCAATTAGTTATCTGGATCGTCAGGTCTTTAAAACAGCACAGAACGTGGCAGATAAGGAGAAATATATCTTCCCAATGTATGCCAATCTGGAATTTAAATTTACAGATACCACTGTCAGCCCAATTACTTTAGGAATCGTAATTGACAGTAATGGTGATGTACGCACCAATATGCAATCTTCCAGCAATTTCGCGACTGATCCGGTGAATGGCTGTCAGGGTGATGTGTTGGCAGATATACTCTTAGATCATCAAGGCATACCACAATACCGCCTTGGAACTTTGGGACGTGCATTTGTGGCTGATAAAGCGGTTTCCATGCGCCTGATTTTGGCCAATGAAAAGTTTGGTAATATCAATGGCGCATTGGTAGGGGTAGACTCACGTATCCAGTCTTCACCGGATTCTAGGGATTCGATTGTGGTCGGTGGTGCACTGCTCAATTTGTCTAATGTGTTAGATACTAATGTCGGCCAGAATGGGCGTGTAACTTTCCTGAATTCGGCAGGTGATGGGGTACAATGGGCCAATACCTATGCCAGTTTTCAAAAAGTTTATAATAATAACAATGAGGGTGAAACACCGGCAGATATTAGCCTGGCAAAATTAAACGGTGGTTCGGTTGAGTTTAAGCTCGCGGATTGCTATCAAGTCAAAGCCAAATAATATTCCTTAGAAATAAAAAAAATCCCATCTTAGTATGGGATTTTTTATACAGATTAGATTTAACCCGTGTGGTCTAGACGTGTGCCTAAGGTTTCCAGATGCATTGGGAAAGTGTTGCTTTTACGATCTTCAAAATAATGTCTGAGGGTGTGTTCTACACTCGGGAAGGCTAGTTCGGTCCAGGGAATATCTGCTTCATCAAATAAACGTGTTTCGATGGTCTCTTCACCCGCACCAAATTTTCCATCAATCAGATTGGCTTTAAATAGCACATAAATCTGACCAATACGTGGAATGTTATACATACAGTACAACTGTTCAATGTCTACTTCAGCTTCGGCTTCTTCGCGGGTTTCCCGGGCAGCCCCTTGCTCCATGGTTTCAAACAGTTCCATATAGCCGGCAGGTAAAGTCCATAAGCCATAGCGTGGTTCAATGGCACGACGGCACAACAGTACTTTGTTTTCGAACAGGACTAAAGTGCCACAAATCACTTTCGGATTAATGTAATGAATAGAGCCGCATGAATCACATACGCTGCGAATTTGCTGATCGCCCAAAGGAATTTTAGCAGTGGTTTTATGTCCACAATTCACACAGAAGTTCATATTCATCATCAATGATAAAAGTATGCTCAGGATAACTGAAAAAGCAAAATTTGGCATCATTTCTCTCCCGCCCCGACTAAAATCAGCTATGATGAAATTATGATCATCGTCAGAGTTGAAAGAATGGATGCATGTGAATTGACACAAAGGTTGCAGCAACGCTTACGTTTTTCCAAGCGTATTCGATCTGCGCATGCTGCCGTGTTAATTGCAATTACAGATGAAGCTGACCCGAAAGTATTGCTGACGCGCCGTTCAGCTTATTTGAATAATCATGCCGGAGAAGTCTCATTTCCAGGTGGCAAGCGCGATCCACAAGATACCAGTAATATTGTGGTGGCTTTAAGGGAAGCCTATGAGGAAACGGCACTCAATCCTTTTGATGTGCATTTAATGGGTGATTTACCCATGCAAAAAGCCCGCAATGGCATGCTGGTCAAACCGATTGTGGGACTGATTCCTCCGCAAGTGAAGCTGATTCCACAACCGACGGAAATTGACCGGATTTTCTTTGCTTCATTGCAGCATTTGCTTGAAGTGACGCCCACGCCTTATGAAGTTCGTTTTGCCCAGCAATCTTTATATTTTCCGAGTATGCGGGTAGAAAATGAAGTGGTCTGGGGATTGACCGCACGTATGCTGATTTCTTTATTTCAATATGGGCTGGATTATAAAAAAGACTGGCCATTCTTGCTTAATTCTCCAACGTTTAAACGCTCCAAATTTTTTTAACCATTGAATAGGATTTTATCAATGTTGTACAAATTTCAAGGACATATGCCCACCGCTATACATCAGCCCTGGGATGGCTGGGTGGCACCAACGGCAACAGTGATTGGGAAAGTTGAACTTGGGCGGCAGGTCAGTATCTGGTTCGGTGCCGTAGTACGTGCAGATAACAGTAAAATTAAATTGGGTGACTTTAGCAATGTGCAGGAAAATACAGTACTGCATACGGATGCCGGTATCGAGATGAATATTGGCAATTATGTGACAATTGGGCATCAGGCTATGCTGCATGGCTGTACCATTGGAGATAACAGCCTGATCGGGATTCAGGCTGTCATTTTGAACCATGCCGTGATTGGCAAGAATTGTATTATTGGTGCTAATGCCTTGATTCCAGAAGGCAAGGTCATTCCAGACAATTCTGTGGTGATGGGCTCACCCGGTAAAGTGGTGAAAACGCTGGATGATGACAGTATTCAAAAATTAACAATGAGCGCCATGCATTATGCCGAGCATTTTCAGAAATTTCAGGACTTGGAAGAAGTGCAACTCTAAGGCACTCTTTTATTGATTGAATCATAAGCCTAGATTTTCTAGGCATTTTTGTATCTGTTTCGGGAAAATCTCGCGTAGCGGATATGAGTGGAGTATCATATCCGCGTTTTTTATATTCTCTGAATTAAGGTTGTGCATGAAAGTGCTGGCATTGGAGACTGCCAATGAGCAGTGTTCCGTCTCTGTAATCGATGATACTCAAGAACTATTTTTTCAGCTTGATGCGCGCGCCAAGGCACAAACGCAAACGATTCTCCCGATGATTGAACAAGGTCTGCAAGCTCTTGGACTGGCCATTGCTGATTTGACCGCGATTGCCTTTAGTCGTGGTCCGGGTTCTTTTAGCGGTGTGCGTATTAATGCTGCCGTGACTCAGGCCTTGGCTTGGTCAAATGATGTGCCGGTAATTCCGGTGTCGACTTTGCAGGCTTTGGCACAAGCAGCCTACCGCTTGCACGGTCTGACTGAAGTGTCTGCGGTATTGGATGCGCGCATGAGCGAAGTCTATATCGCGAGCTATCAAGTGGATGCACAAGGAATTATGCAACCGGTTGATGATGAGCAACTGTTAAGTTATGCAGAAGGCAGCCAAGCTGTACGCTTTACCCCGGTCGGCTCAGGCGCTGAACTGGTACAAAGCGAAACTTCAATTTATAAAGATGTGCATGCGACCGCACAGGATATCGCCAGCATTGCACGTGCAGCGGCACAAGTAGAAAACTGGGTGAGTGCAGAATTGGCATTACCCGTATATTTACGCGATAACGCGTGGAAAAAAATTCCAGAACAAGGCAAAGCATAATTAATTAGGATAAAGCATGGATCTTTTACTGCTACTCAAAGCGGCCATCATGGGTATTATCGAAGGCATTACCGAGTTTTTGCCTATTTCCAGTACCGGCCATTTGATTTTGGCATCAGAATTAATGAATTTCTGGACCAAGGAAAAGAGTGATGTATTCGTCATCGCGATCCAGATGGGGGCAATTGCTGCCGTTATTTATGAATATTGGGCACGTCTTTGGGGTGCAGCGACCGGGATTGTCAGCGGTGAACCGCAAGGTCGCCATTTAGGCATTGGCCTGATTCTGGCTTCTATTCCGATTATATTGATTGGTCTGACGCTGGGACAAACCGTCAAACAATTACTGTTTAATGATATTGCGATTGCCATTGGTTTAATTGTCGGTGGTCTGATCATTATCTGGATTGAAAAGAATCCACCACAAGTCCGTGTCCATGAAGTTGAAGAACTCAGCATTAGAGATGCGATCTGGATTGGCCTAATTCAGGTTCTATCCTTGATACCGGGTACTTCCCGTTCAGGCGCAACCATTATCGGTGCAATGTTCCTAGGTGTGTCCCGTAAGGCAGCGACTGAATTCTCATTTTTCTTGGGTATTCCGGTCATTATCGGTGCTGGCCTGCTGGATCTTTATCAAAGCTATGATGTCTTAAATACGACTGAAGACTGGACCGTGATCGGAGTTGGGCTTCTGGTTTCCTTTATCTCGGCATTGATATTAATCCGAGCGCTGGTCGCTTATGTGGCCAAACGCGACTTTATGATCTTTGCCTGGTATCGTATTGCTTCGGGTCTGCTAATTTTATTATTTGCCTATACGGGTTGGAAACTATGGTAAGCGCGATTCGCTTATATACCGAATCTGACTATCAAGAGAAAGCACAGCACTTTGAGGCTGTGCTTTCTTCTCGTGGGGTGCAGGTCGAGATTGAAACTGTTGAAAAACTCAATGCACGTTTTTTCCGTTTAAATCCTGAACTGGCACTCTGTGTCGATGCTGACGGACTCTGGTTATGTGCCAACGGCATGAAGATGCAACCGGACTGGCAAGCGGAAACCGGGCGTTTAAAACGTGCATCTTTAAAGTCAGAAATGATTGCACGCGCCTGTAATTTAAGTGAAAAACCAAGCTTAGTCGATGCGACTGCGGGTCTAGGGCATGACAGTCTGTTGATGGCACATTTAGGTGCGCAAGTCACCCTGGTTGAACGGCATCCGATTCTGTTCACCTTGCTTGAAGATAGCCATACACGTGCCCAGTCGGATGCATTCCTGAGTCAGGTCGTGTCGCGGATTCATTTGGTCTTTTCTGATTCAGCCGATTATCTGCAGCAACAGGCTCAGCAGCATCACATTGTCGATGTGGTTTATCTTGATCCAATGTTCCCACAGCGGGATCAAAATCAACAGGCAGTCAAGAAGCAGGCACAGGTCAAAAAACAGATGCAGCTGTTGCATATGTTATTGCCTGAAGATGGTGAAATGGATCTGGGCGATAATCTTCTGGAACTGGCACAGAAAATTGGCAAACGTGTCGTGGTCAAACGTCCGCGTCTGGCGGTATTTCTGGCCGGAAAAGAGCCAAATCATCAATGGCAAGGCGATGCTTGTCGCTTTGATGCGTATTTTCAGCATGAACTTGTAGCTGAATAGGATAATGGCTTCTTTATTAAGCAAAGATTTGTTATATATTTAAAATTAGCATTGATTAAATGCTTATCAAGCATAAACTTATTCAGCACATTAGCGAGCCACTCATCTCCTTGAAATCCTATGATCGACTTTAAACCCTCCATTAATTTTTGGCACGATTTTAAGAGCAACCAAATTGCCGGGATGTGGTTATTTCTGGGGTCGAGGCGTTCTTTACAACTGGTCCGTCCATCCATCATGCAACTGGTGTTCTGGGGGATCTTAGGGGGCTGCGCCAACAGTTTGTTTAGCTGGCTCAGTTCAGGCCGTATGGGAGATTTTAACTCTCAAGGCCTGATCAGTTATGCGCTTTGGCCTTTCATTGCCCTGATTGTCGGTATTTTTCTGTCGCAACGGGTCAATAATCCACGCTTGATGCTGGTGCCAGCCTTGTTATGGTTGGTGTTAGATACCCATATCATGCTGTTCCAGTGTCTGATTCAGTATCTGGGTGATCTGGATTATCTGCCTTATATCCTTTACGACTATATTCCAACGCTCTTTGTCATGCTGTTTGTCTGGCAAAGTCTGGCAGTGGTCTGGGTGATTTCACATGAATTAAAATGGCCGTGGTGGGAACGTGCGCTGATTATGCTGGCGACTTTGTTTACGCTAGTAGTTTGGCAGATTTCAGTCAAAGATCAGCCGATCTGGAAAGTCGAAGAAATTCCACCGAGTTTTGCCGAAGATGCTTTCTATGCCCAGCCAACTTTGCTGAATAAAGCGCTGGAAAATATCGAGTATGGTGAATTTGCACAGTCACACTGGTATTTCATGGGAGTAGCTGGAGCGAGCTATCAGGATGTATTCCATTCTGAAGTTGAGCGGATTAAAGAGCAGTTTGATACCCGTTTTGGTACTTTTGGCCGATCGATTGCCTTGGTCAATCACCCAGCGACACGTACCACTATGCCGATTGCTTCCAAAACCAGTATGGAGCTGACATTGCGCCGTATGGGGCAGCAGATGAACCGTGAAAGTGACGTATTATTTTTATATATGACCTCTCACGGTTTGCCGAATGTATTTGAAATGGAAAATGCCCCACTGGATCTGGCGCAGGTTGATCCAAAATGGTTGCGTGAAACACTAGATGCATCAGGCATACGTTGGCGCGTGATCGTAATCTCGGCCTGTTTTTCAGGCAGTTTTGCTTCTGCTTTACAGAATGACAATACCTTGGTGATTACGGCTTCGGCAGCTGATCGGCAGTCTTTTGGCTGTTCGAATGAAGCGGATTATACCTATTTTGGTCGTGCGTTCTTTGATGAAGCCATGCGTGAAAATAGCAGCTTGCAAAGCGCTTTCGCACAGGCCACAGATACCGTAGCAAAATGGGAATCAGCTCAAGGTTTTGAGCCATCAGAACCGCAATGGGTGATTGGTAAGAATATGGAATTGATGTTGCCGCAACTGGAGCAACGTTTATTTCCACAGACCACTACGGCGACATCATCTCCCTAGATCAATGTCATCCACAGACCGGTTGTAATAATAAGGAATAGCCATGGAACTTATACAGAACAATAGAAGCTTTGAAGGTGAACAGCGGATTTATCGTTTTGATTCGCGCTATCTTAAAACCCCGACCAAGTTTGGCATTTTTCTGCCGCCTCAAGCTTTAGAAGGTCACAGCTGTCCTGCATTATTCTATCTGGCTGGTTTGACCTGTACCGAAGAAACCTTTGCCATCAAGGCGCATGCACAACGTTTGGCGGCACAGCTTGGCTTGATTTTGATTACACCTGATACCTCACCACGTGGTGAAGGCGTGGCAGAAGGCGACAACTGGGATATCGGTCAGGGTGCAGGTTTTTATATCAATGCTACCCAGGCGCCTTGGGTTGAACATTATCAGATGGAAAGCTTTATTGTCGATGAACTCTATGCACTGGTTACTGAGGAGTTCGTAATCCATCCCGGCAAGATCGGCATCTTCGGCCACTCTATGGGTGGTCATGGCGCATTGACTCTGGCATTTAAATATCCAGAAAAATTTAAATCTGTTTCAGCCTTTGCACCAATTTGTGCGCCGAGTCAGTGCCCATGGGGAGACAAAGCATTCTCGAATTATTTGGGTACTGAAAAAGAGGAATGGCTGAAACATGATGCGACCGCTTTGGTTCAGGAAAAGGGCGCATTGTTTGGCGATATCCTGATTGATCAGGGTTTTTCAGACCAGTTCTATAACCAGCTTAATCCAGCCCTGTTCCAGCAGGCTTGTGATGGCGTGAACCAGCCGCTAACTTTGCGTGAACATCAGGGCTATGATCATGGTTATTACTTTATTCAAAGTTTCGTAGATGATCATTTGCAATTCCATGCCGTGCAGTTAAATCCTTAAAGCAAGACTGCACATATGTAGTAAAGCCAAAAAGATTAAAAACCTCCAAAATGTTTTTACATTCTGGGGGTTTTTCTTTTAATATCAGCTGTATAAAAGTATAAAAATTGGGGTCGTCATGCAGCAGACAGCAGACGGTATTCGTGTTGCTGAGCCCTTATTTCCAGCTGCTTCAAGTTTTTCGACTGAAGCCACGCCTTCGGTCAGACCGAAATATCAGCGTTATGGATTCAGGTTTCATGGCAGTGCATCCGAATATTTTGGTATCTGGATGGTGAATCTGATGCTGACCATAGTGACATTGACCTTGTACAGCCCTTGGGCCAAAGCACGCCGTATGCGCTACTTCTACGGCAATACCCAATTTTTAAACCATCGCTTCGACTTTGTGGCCATGCCGAGCCGGATCCTGCTGGGTCGTCTGTTTGCACTGGAGCTGTATCTGGTTACCGTTGTACTGACCAACTATTCAATCCTTGCCACCAGTTC
>Ga0181468_100102_pt1 | contig 14289 bp, 7 predicted proteins | sample InSIn1SAF170_2_FD_119080 | JGI IMG/M metagenome (GOLD analysis project Ga0181468, IMG submission 119080) | Clean room microbial communities from NASA Spacecraft Assembly Facility at Jet Propulsion Laboratory, Pasadena, California, USA -... ... | reverse complement strand
AAATCAAATTCAAGTGATATCGTCAAAATTAGACACAGCCAATGAAGATCGGAAATTGGAAACCGAAGTGTTTTTATCGCTAGAAATTGCCAGAAAAGAGACTGCCGAGATCAACAGAAGTTACCGAATGACACAGGAAGACTGGAATGCTGAGAAGGAGATCCTGCTGAGCAAGCTTGCAAAGCTTCAGTCGGTGGCTAGCGAGAAAGGGTCACTGAGCGATACGAATAGAGACCTAAAGACGGAGGCGGAGCCTTGGAAGGCCCAGTTAGTATCAGAAGTTGAGTCTGCAAGGAAAATGACCGAAGAATGGAAGGAGGCTGAGAAAAAATTAAGAAAAGAACTTGAAAAGAAGGATGAGGAATACCGAGGTGCGATTTCTCGAGCACTCAAACATTTACAGGAAGCCAAGAAAAGATTACATACTGAAACTTCTATGAAAGAAGAGGAGTGTAGAACACTTCATCTTGATAAGAAGAATCTGGAGGCTACCGTCTTGAAGTTGAAAAAACAAATTCAAGTGATATCATCAGAATTAGAGACAACCAATGAGGATCGGAAATTGGAAAAGGAAGTGTTATTTTCACTAGAAGTTGCCAGAAAAGAGACTGCCGAGATCAGTAGAAGTTACCGTATGGCAGAGGAAAATTGGAATGCTGAGAAGGAGATCCTGCTGAGCAGACTTGCAGAGCTACAAACAAAGCTTCAGTTGGTGGCTAGCGAGAAAGGGTCCCTGAGCGAGACCAATAGAGAGCTAAAGACTGAAGCGGAGTCTTTGAAAGTCCAGTGGGATGACTATAATGATAAATTGGTTGGTATGCAAGATGAAAGGCAGGACTTGAAAGCTGCGTCTGTAAGCATTGCAGAGAGGTTGGAGGCTTTGCAGGTAGATGAAAATGTCAAACAAAACTCTGACGTAATTCAGGACTACAATGTGGGGGAATTGAGCAAAAGAATTGTAGAGTTGCAGGAAACACATGTCAAGGTATTGCAGGAATTTGAAACATTTCATGCAGAGGCTATCAGGAAATGTGAAGAGATGACAGAAAAACACTCTGAATTGTTCAGCGAAAAAGAAGAACAGGAGAAGACAATTAACTCATTGCGAGGACAGATTAATTCTCTTATGAACGAAAAGAGTTTGCTTTCTCGAAATATCAAAGAGGCAACCAAAAAATTTGAAGATTTTGCAGAAAGATGTTTACAGATTGAGCATTCAACTATAGCAGAGGAAGAAAGGAGTGCGTTGGTTGATATTGCAAACCGTATAGATGTGCATGAAAAGCCAAAACAGAGCAACTTGAAAGGAAATCAAAACCCAAGCGATGTCAATGGAAAGCCAAACCCAAGCGATGTGATTGAAACGCAAAGTATGCAGGAAAATATAAAGCCCAGCGGTGGTTATCAAACAAAAACGCCAAAGAAGTCGCACAGAAAGAGAAGATAAGAACCAAGTTCTCACATAAGCGCTGAATTTCTTTCTGCAATTTTCCGGTTATATTCTTTCCAACTATGTAAATAATTTTATTTTTGTTGTGATGCTGTAAGTGTTAGTTTATGCCTGCTGCAGCCATGTGCGATGGTTTTAAAATTCAGAACTTCCCAGGATTACTTACCTAGTTTTGCTCAAAGTGAATAATGTTTCACTTTGAAGGTTATACTGGAGTGTGTCATGTAATTTGTTATTTTTGTGGAATTTGAATTTAGAATTATAATGTGGGAATCTGATTTTTCTAATTAAATGATTTATATGATTATAGGTATTGTTGTGAAGTTATTGAAATGTGGTACATAGTTGTTATTTTTTCGAATTTCAATTTACATATTTGTATATAATGTATATATATGTAATTGTTATTTTTTGGAATTTTAATTTATATGTATGTTTAATTTGAATATATTACTGAAGTGCGTTTTGTAGTTGTTATTTTTTGGAATTTTAATTTACATGTATATCGTGGGATTCTGATTTTTTTAATTATAATATTGTTATGAAGTAAAGTTGTTTCATTTTTTTAATTTTATTTTTTTTTATAAATTAAAATATTAGATAGGAATAATTAATTAGATGACAAAAGAAAGATTTATGGAGTTGGAAACTAGGGTTTATGACATATATTTTTTCATAAAATGGAGTCACAATTGGGGGATTTGAATCTCTCAATTATTTCACTAAATCACCAATTAAGCTACTCACTGGGACATGGTCTCAAAATGACTAATTAAAATTATTTGCATATAACAATTAGAAATATATTCACCTTACTAATATATAACAAATGTTAATTATGCAAATAAAATTTTAATAATTATCAATAATTCTTAGGTGGATGGTAGGGATTTAACACTTTGGAAAAAAAACACTGATATATTATGAAAATAATATCCAATACATATATTAAAATAACATCCAATACATATATTAGAGAATGTTCAAAATAGTTCAAAATAGATCACACCAAAAGGGTGATGTCCATCGCACTCAAACAAATTGTTTCATGTAAACCATATATCCCCCATGTCAGTCACAATCCAAACAAATTGTCTCATGTAAACCATATATCCCAAATTGTCTCATGTAAACCATATATCCCTAGTGTCGTGAATATTGAGTGCTATTCAAAACATTACATCATATTGAAATACCAAATTAGAGTTATCTATATCCATCATTATAAGACAAAGCATAGCTTATGGGAGAGGAATGGAGCCCTCATCTTTAATGTTAACTTATCAAAGATTAAGCTATAAGTCATACGGTATTGATATGTCATATTATTTTAATAAATTTTATTTATGAAGTAGAATCTCCATGGTAAAGTGGAAGTAAATTTTTATGAATAAGAATCTTGTTCCATGTTTTTTCAAATGTATATATAATTTAGTTAATTTTACGATTTTAATTTTAATAACTTGATGTTTATTATAAATGGATGCCTATTAACATTTATGAACCATTTAATTTATATAATTTTCCCAATAAAAATCAAAATCTATAAATTATGAAAAATAGGTGAGTTGGTAATCACAATGCAGTGAAGTTCATTAGAAAGGCGGGCTATGGAGAGGGGTGGGTGTAGTTCCTAGGGGTTATAGTGGTAGCGGTCAAAATCGACTCTGTGTAAATCAACTCCGTGTCACGCGAGTTGCGAGGCTGCTTCAGTTGTCGGGGTTATAGTGGTAGCGGTCAAAATTGACTCCGTGTAACGCGAGTTGCGAGGCTGCTTCAGTTGTCGGGGTTATAGTGGTAGCGGTCAAAATCGACCGCGAGTTGCGAGGCTGCTTCAGTTGTCAATTCCTCTATAAGCAAAAAAAAACATCTTTAATATATCAAAAACATTTAACATTCAAAACATTAAACTATTTATTAAAAAAACTACTTAAAAAAATAAAAATATTATCCGCATAAATACATCAAATTATCTTAAAATAAATTAGAATTGGATAATACAACATGCTAATAAATAAATTAAAATAAATTAGAATTGGATAATACAACATGCTAATTCTTGTACTAATTTGTTGGCAAACATTGGTACACATCACTCTCCTACTTTAATTCTTGATGGCCTTGTGGTGTTTGATGGTGAGAACGCAAATTATGAGAGTGGCATTCATGAGTCAATGTAGGGTTAGGGTACTCTGATGGTACTAATAATAATTTATGAGTGACACTCATGAGCTAATCTGGGGTTAGGTTATTGGGATGGGTACTCATAATTGTTTGTGAAACTGCAAAAATAGAATTGTTTTCTAAAACACCTTGTGATGAGATTTATCTAAACTCAAATACTCAATGCTTAAACTCAAATACCATGGAATATACATAGAAATAATTGTTTGTGAAACTGCAAAAATAGAATTGTTTTCTAAAACACCTTGTGATGAGATTTATCTAAACTCAAATACTCAATGCTTAAACTCAAATACCATGGAATATACATAGAAATACCATGGAATTTGTAGGCATGGAACATATTACGAATATTTTACATTATTTATGAGTTATAATGTGGTGTATAATTCCTTTTAATGAATTACAATATGATTTGTAATTTAAAATTATCATTTTGTTTAAAGTACAAATTTATTGTATTTTAATATAAAATATAAAAAATAAAATTATGTAGTTACAAAATTGTGGAATCCAATATATAAAGTTGTAAGGTTATGGAGTTAATATAGAGTAAAATGTTATATGGTTGATAAATAGTATACTTAATTGTATTTTAATATAAAATATAAAAAATACAATTATATAGTCACAAAATTGTGGAATCCAATATATAAAGTTGTAAGGTTATGAAGTTAATATGGAGTAAAATATTATATGGTTGATAAATAGTATACTTAATTGTATTTTAATATAAAATATAAAAAATACAATTATGTAGTTACAAAATTGTAGAATCCAATATATAAAGTTGTAAGGTTATGGAGTTAATATGGAGTAAAATGTTATTATGGTTGATAAATAGTATATTTAATGGATTATATGATATTAATTTTAAATTTTTTATTATTTTAAAAAAATATACATGTTTAAATTAAATTAATTAAAAATATTATATAAATTTATCTAAAAAAATGTTAAAAGATTTTAGATTAAGTAGTTCGGTGAATAATTTGTTTCTCAAGTGTGTATTCAAGTTTTGAGAGATATGTTATGGTTGGCTTATTAGTGGTATTTACGAAAAGTTGTATCTAAAGTAATAGTGGTAACTTATATTTTGAAATTAGTAATTCTCTAGAGATTCTTATTATTGTTTTAAAAGAAAATTTGGAATAAATATAAGAATTTAAAGTTATGCAAATTTATAATGTTAAATATTATAAAAAAATATAAATAATGAGGAAAAAAATTAATTAAAATATTTGTATTTTAATAGGATATTCTCTATCTACATTATAAAAAAAATACTACATGTTGAATAATTTTTTTTTATCAATTATTAAGAAAATTAGAGAGAAATGAAAGATCTATTTATAATAGTTATTTAGATAAATGTTGCGGATTATTTACTCTAAAAGGGAATATTGAAGCCAAGAGATTAAAATCATTATCAACATTAATGATAATGAACATTGTATTAATATTGATTTGGCAAATCAATTATCAAATCTAGAGTCAAGGAAAATATTTTTTGCATGAAATAATATGAAATCAAAGAATTGCAAGTGACAATTTATGATTATGAATGCATATCTCAATTTATTGTTATGACTATGTGTATAAAAAAAGATCAACATAATTGTTGAATTAACATGGTTTGGAACATTGAGTTACTTCAAATTAAACACATAAAAGAAGGTCACACTTCAAGACATTACAATGAAGTCAAATTCAATAGTATCTTTATCAAAATACCTAAAATATATATTGAAGGTGATCATTCAAGAAAATAAAAGTCAATTGAAAACATACAAAAACAAGCTGACATAATTATTGTAGGAAAAAATGAATAATGTTTTTGCCTTAGGAACAATAGTGAAAAATTGCTTACATAAATGAAGAAACGGACAAGAAGTCGTTACAAAACATAGTAGAACAACTTATTGAAAAGAAACCATCAAAATATTTAGATGTGAAAATGCAAAGTTGAGGAACAAGGAACAAATATAGATCCACTTAATATCATAACTCAAAAAGATGCCAAACCAATTGAGGTAAAAATATACTCAAATGTTGGCGTACAAAAGATATAAATTCCGAGTGTACTTATTAATAGAAGCACATACATTAATAATGCAACATTGTTGCATGAAAAATAAACCTTTAAAAGAAAATCAAAAAAATGTTGCAAAGTTAGTTAATCTACATCCTAATCACAAGAGCAAGTACATTAACTAGTCAATATATATAAGCATCAACCAGAAAGGAAATAATTAATCTATCTTCCCAAGAATATTGATATCAATATCATTTAGTCTCACGATAACAATTCACCTAGGGAAGCCTATAAGCATAGTGTTCCACAGAATATCAAATTAGGATGGTCAAATCATGTTATAGTTTGACAATTTTACTTAGAAATTAAAATTTCATACATTTTGTTTGATCAATAATGACAACATCGAAAAACAAAGAATTAATTGAAACTATTGCAAGTAGAAGTAAAGACATAAAGCCTTTTTATCAATATGTTTCGACGACAAAGCATTTCTAAGGGAAAGGCAATGCTATGAACACATATAAATTAATATATAATAATTAATAATTAATTAATTAATAGTTAATGAAGAGACATGTTAAAGGACATGTCTTCATGAAAATACATGACTTCTTATTAAAGGGTAATCTCACCTAATAATTATAATATTCATAACAAGATTCTCATTTGTAGTAGCATATCATTTTTTTAAAGAAACAGGAAGATTTATATATTATCAAACTAGAACACGGGTCAGAACCCTTACATTCACAGGCTGTTCTTCAACTATTGCAAACCAAAATTGGTCAAAATGGATTTTGCTCTATTTTTCCTATATCCTATCTTGCCTCTAACTAAGTTTATTTAGGCCATTATATAGCATTGATTTAAAACATTGTTCAAAAAAAGAGAGAAGACTGAAATAAACTATATTCTTAGAAATTTTCCATTTTCCATTTGTGAATGTTTTCCCAGAAATCACTGCAGCTTCTAGCCCAGCTGCAGTCAGAGAGGGCTCTCTCTATCAGGTTTGTCACTGCTTTCAGTGAGGGTTTTAGGCTAGTTATGAGATAAGTTTTTGGTTGTTTTTGTGTATTTGGTTGGGAGGATGCTTCTGTTTCCTCTAAAGTATATCAGCAGGGAAGATTAATCCATTGGGCAATGGGGTCTAGGACTGTTTTCTCTTGTAATCTTGATTTTGGTGAGGAGGAAAAACTACAGGGCCTGTGTGCATTTCATGGAACAAACTGTAAATATTGAGGATGAGGTGAATACAACTAGCAGTGAGCAATTAAGATTTCGTTACTTAAGCTGTATATTTGTGAAGGAGGCATGTTATCTAAGAGCAATCACTTGAATTCTGAAAACACCATTTTCCATGGAATTTTCATTTGTTGCCTCCTCCTACATTGAGAACTTTGTTTCTGCGAGCTCCTCAAGATTTCCCAAATTATCCGTGGCAGGACGTGAAGGATCCTACAAGACAAATACTTCTTTAGGAACCCCCGTGGTCATTGCTTCCACTGTTACTTCTATCCCCTCCACCTTGGTTGAGAGGTTATCAGCTTTTGTAGCCACATTTTCCACTATAAGCCTTAGCCTCTCCACATCTTTCATCAACTCAACTTCACGCATCTGCAACGAGAAGTGGATTCGTGCCTCCTCCAGTAACTTCTCCATGATACACTCCATTTTGATCAACTTCTCCTCCAGTGAGTCGACATCATGTACTTCTCCCAACCACTCTTCAATTACCTCACCTAGGAATGCCATTCTTGCCTTCAAATTAACTTTAATTGATACTCGATGCAATTTCTTTGCAGTTGCTCTCAATTTATAGCAATTTGACTTACTCATATCACGCTTTACCTTCATTGTTATGCATTTAATGGTTGTGTTGTTCTTTCGCATGGTTATACCTGTTGGGTCGTACAATGGGTACAAGTTTACTCTTGATTACACTGTCTTTTTCCTTCTTTTTATGTATTTGTGCCCTGATATAGTAAGATGTTGATAAAGCTTCAATGAGAAATGAATAAAATTGCTTTTGATACGATTCGACTAAGCAAAGCTAACTTTCGTTGTTTTTATGCAGAAATTAGCAAAGGGAATAGTTGTTGTTCAAAAGATTAAATAGAAAATGCTAAATAGAGGAAAAAGAACGGGTCTTATGTGGACGAATCAAGGAATAAATCAAGAGGATTAGCGCAAGTTGGAATGTTATCTGATAATAGCATTTAGTTGGGAATTCCTCGGGATCTCCTAATCCTGAGGAATCACGTTTATCTCTTTTACTTCTTGATTATAAAAGGGAACTTCTCTCCCTTTTGAGAGGAGTAATTTTAATATACGAATTTTAATCTTGAAGAAGATAGCGCGTTGTAATGACATTTGAATTCGATGATTAATACATGAATTGAGTTGATGTTCACTCATGATATTCTGAAGTAGTTAAGCAGTATTAGCTAGTAGCTTGGGCCCGGTCACTGGTGGATTCCATTGTTGTTCCCTGTGTTTTTACTTTTTCTCTATCGCAAGTTTATTTACTCTTCTTTACAGTTTTTACAGATGGTTTACTTTCATTTGTGTGGAATTCATGTATGTATTTCATTACTGTTAAACACACATGGTCAGCAAAGGAATATGAATGATAAAACATGCAATACACTTTTATTGACAAATGATATACATATATAGTACATTATGTGACCGTTGGGATTCACATCCCAAGGTCCCTTGGACTCCTTTTGTCCATTCGGCTTCCACGATAACCCATTTAGGATTAGGTGTCCAACATTCCCCCCCTTAATCCGAAGGGTTATGTATGAATCCAAGAAGAGAGTTGTAATACAAAATGTGCAAAAATGCATGGCAGCACTAGGCTGAATGTGCTCTCTGAAATATTGGTATAAAGGGCGGTGGTTTAAGGATGACCACCAACACTGGAACGCTTAGTGCAGTTCCCGAAACTCTTCCAAAACTAGCAAGAAACTGAAGTTTTCTATTAGAGGAAGTGATCCTATTGTTTTAAAGAGGGAAACCTTCAACCATTAAAGGGAGGTCTCACCCTGCATAAAAGGTAAAACTTCAACCTGAAAAGGGAAGTTTCAACCTATGATGGTTTAAGGATGACCAACAACTCTGGAATGCTTAATGCAATTCCTGGAACTCTTCCAAAACTGGCAAGAAGTTGGAGCCTTCTGCTAGAGGAAGTGTTCTCAATTTTGTTCCTGGAATTCTTCCAAAGCTGGCAAGAAGCTGAAGTCTTCTGCTAAAGGAAGTGTCCCAGATTGCCAACTGAAGGCATGTTCACGGGCATCTTTGTCTCTGGCTACAACTCTGAAACTGGTGTGACGGGTTGTGGCTTAGGCTCGCTTGATGTGGCTTTGAAGCTTGTAGATGACCATCATTTCCCCCCCTGTCAGATACAAGGTGAGAAGATGGAGAAAACTCGACTGCAAGATTGTTCAATACTTTAGAACAAGTTCTGACATGTGTTTGGAATATCTTCTTGGTTGTTGATGCCCATTGCCAAGAAGTGATCCATCCAAGATGAATCTTTGTTCTTGCAGGACGTTTGTTTCTGAAGCATCTGTGTGAAGAATGACTGGTTTTATGACAGTGCTTACATGGATGAAGATCAAAACAGTGATCTTTCAGATGGCCAACTCGATCACAGTGTTGGCATTTTATAATCTGTTGTTGTTGTTGTTGTTGCTGCTGTGGAAGAGAGATTTTTTTTTTTGGAAAACATGAGGTGTCAGGTGACCCTGATTTTCACCTCAAGTTTTCTGTATGAGACTGCCAATCAGAGATTGGTTTTCAGGCTCATACATTTATTCTTTTTCTTTTCTTTTTTTTTTCAATTGAAAGAAACAGAGATTAGACTGATGGAGGAGAAGAATTCTTCTCCACCAGCCTCATTTCAGAATCGCTTTGGAACAACTTAACAAACTCCTCTCTTGAAAGTGGTTTCTGGTAAACCTTCAACCGGTGGCCATTCACAATGAAAGGAGTTTGAAGTTCATCAATAGTCTTCACTCTAACTGCTCCATTATTAAAGACTTCATCTATCTCATATGGCCCAAGCCAATGAGTTTGAAACTTTCCATTGAAGTCTTTGAATTTGGAATCAAACAAGAGTGCCCAATCACCCTTTTGAAACTTCTTCTCTTTGATATGTCGATCATGCCATTTGATCCTTTGGTGCTGAACTAGATCGGTCCTTAGAATTGCATCTTGTCTCATTTCGTCTAGCTCATTTAGCTGGTCCATTCTGTGTTTCTGGGCTTCTGATAAGTTCATCCCCAATTTAACTGTTGTCTTGAAGGTCTTGATTTGGAACTCAATGGGGAACAGGACTTTCTTCCCATAAACAAGTTCATAGGGAGAATGTCCGGTGGTGTTTCTCCATGTAGTTCTATAGGCCCATAAGGCTTCAGGAAGCCTTTCTGCCCAATCTCTTCTGTGAAGATGAACAGTCTTTGTGATGATGCTTTCAAGAACTTTATTTGTGGATTCTACTTGACCATTTGCTTGCGGATGGTATGGAGTAGATGTTCTATGCTTGATTTTATACTCCTCCATCAGCTTCTCCATCATCCTTGATGTGAATTGGCTTCCTTGATCTGTTACAATTTCCCTTGGGACACCAAAACGAGTGAAAATATCCTCAAAAAGAAATTGAATAACTGAATTTTCAGTAGCAGAAGTCAATGCTTTGGCTTCTACCCACTTAGTAACATAATCAGTACAAACCAATATATATTTCTTTTGGTTGGATGGCGGATTGATTGGTCCAACAAAGTCTAGAGCCCATTTCTCGAAGGGTTCGATGCATACCTGTGGCTGTAGTGGCATTTCATTTGAAAGAGTTGGTCTCCCAACTCTTTGACAACTGTCACACCTTTTAACATATTGCTTTGCATCCTTAAAGAGAGAAGGCCAATAATATCCTAAAGAAAGGATTTTATAGGCTGTCCTCCTATTGGCAAAGTGTCCGCCACAAGGTTCGTCATGACATGCCTTAAGGATGTCAGGCATTTCATCCTCCCGTACACATCTTCTGATCATAAAGTATGGCCCTGTCTTGAACAATTCATTAGAAATCCAAGAATAATGTGAACTCTCCTGAATGATTTTTCTTTTTTCATTAGGAAATAAATGTAAAGGTAACTTTCCAGTGACTAAATAATTAGCAATATCAGCAAACCAAGGAGTTTTGGTAGTAACTGCAAATAAATACTCATCTGGAAATTTATCCTCTACAGGAGAATCCTCATTAGTGTTTTGAATTCTAGACAAGAAATCAGCTACTGTGTTTTGTTTACCTGGTCGATCTAACACAGTTATGTTGAATTCTTGTAGAAGCAAAAGCCATCTTGTAACTCTACCATTAGTGACTGGTTTGTTCATGAGGTATCTAATGGCAGAGTGATCAGTATGGACAAAGGTTTCATAGCCGGTTATGTAATGTCTAAACTTGTTTATAGCATGAACAACAGCTAGAAATTCCTTTTCAGTAACAGTGTAATTTAACTCTGTAGGAGTCAAATTTTTGCTTGTGTAATAAATGGCATAAGGGGTCAAATCCTTTTGTCCCAAAACAGCTCCTAAAGCTGTATCTGAAGCATCAGTAGAAATGTGAAAAGGGAGTTTCCAATTTGGACCCCTTAGAATCGGTGCTTCAGATATTCTAGTCTTTAAAGCTTCAAAGGCAGATTGGCATTCAGGATCCCACTTAAATTCACAATCTTTGGTAAGTAGTTTAAGAAGGGGGGATGCTATCTTAGTGAAGTTTTCAATAAATCTTCTATAATAACCAGTAAACCCAAGAAAACTTCTAACATCTCTTTGGCAATTTGGAACAGGTAACTTAGAGATGACTTCGACTTTAGATCTATCAACTTTGATTCCATCTCCTGAAATATGATGTCCTAAAACAATTCCTTCAGTAAACATCATAAAACATTTTTCATGACTTAAAGAAAGATTTGTTTCCTTACATCTTACCAGTACTTTTTCCAAATTTTCCAAAGCTTCTTCAAATGTATTACCATAAACTGTGAAATCGTCCATGTATACCTCTACACAATCATGAATCAGATCTGAAAAGATTCCTAGTACAGCCCTTTGAAATGTAGCGGGTGCATTGCACAATCCGAAGGGAAGTACTCGGTAGGCAAAAGTTCCCCAAGGACAAGTAAAGGTGGTTTTTGTCTTGATCTTCAGGTGCTACCTGAATCTGATTGTAACCACTAAAACCATCCAAGAATGAGAAATACTTCTTACCTGCTAGAGTATCTAGTACTTGATCAATGAAAGGTAGAGGGAAATGATCCTTTAAGGTTGCCTTGTTTAATTCTCGATAGTCAATGCAAACTCTCCACTTACCATTCTTTTTGGGCACTATAACCAAGGGGGAAACCCACTGGCTATCTGAAATGGGGTAAATGAAGTTTACCTTGAGCAATTTCTGAAGTTCTTCTTTCACAATTTCCCTAAGATTTGGATTCATCCGCCTTTGTGGTTGCCTAATAGGTCTGTTGTTTTCTTCAATATAAATGCGATGAATACAGGTCTTAGGGTCGATTCCTTTCATGTCAGTGTATTCCCATGCAAAGGCAGTGGAATGTTTTTGCAACAGTTTAGTTAATTCTTCTTGTTGTAGTCTTCCTAAGTTTTTATTAATGTTTAATGTTTTTCCTGGGAAGATTTCAACTGTAGAATTACCAAACTCTTCCATTGAGAAGAGAGACATTTGTCTAGAGGAGAGATATTCAATATTTGCATCTAACTGGAGTTGTGTCAAGTCATATTCTAAAGGGGATTCAAAATTTTCTAATGTATTTAGAATTTGACTATCCTCACTAATTTCAGAGATGGTTAGAACAGGTTGAATAGTATCCTCATCATTAACCCACTCATCTTCTCCTATTTCTGTTATTGCCCTTGCTGGGGGATACAAGTTGAATTTCTTGGTAGAATTACCATCTGATATATACATGTCCCCAGACCTACAACTTATGAAAGCATCAGCTGTGGCCAGCCAAGGTCTTCCTAAAATAAGAGGATGTCCTCCTAGATTGTTCTTGGGGGTTAAAATCATAAAATCAACTGGATATTCCCAAGAGTGTAGAGAGACTGGAATGTCTTCCAATACACCATCAGGTTTAATGATTGAACGATCTGCAAGTTGCAGCAAAGTAGGTGTAAAGAGAAGATTAGGAAGCTTTAACTGATCCATGGTCTGTCTACTCATAATGTTGATCGCGGCTCCTAAGTCAATCAAAGTATTTGGGATTTCAACCCCATTAATGTGAGTTTTGACAATAGGACTTCCAGGATCCACATATTTTTGCATGGTAATCTTACCCATCATAATATCTGCAATTTTTCCAACTAGATGTATCCTTTTGGTATCTCTGGTTTTCTTTCCTGTTTTTTTCAAACTCAACTCCTTTATTGTCTTTGCTAAGATGGGAATTTCCTTAATGGCTTGTAACAAGGGGATCTTGATACAGACATTTTTCAATTCATCTAGAAAGCTATAGTCAGGCAACCAAATTTGCTTCTCCACTCCTTTGTCAATTTGCAATCTTTCAGGGAAAGGAGGTGTAGCTGAAGATGAAGGTTGCTCAACTATGGGAGTTGATTCTTTTTCTTGAGGGTTTGGGTTTGGAAGGGACACTTCTGAACCCTTATTGACTCTGAGAGATTCTTCCTCAGAAATGCTTGGTGGTTGAACACTTGTGGAAGGTTGATCTAGGATTTTACCTGATCTGAGTTGTACTTCATTGAGAGGAACAACCATATAGGTAGGTAATGGTTGACCTTCCATCATATAAGCATTTTGAGGATTCCTATTATTTGGATTGGGTAATGGCTGAGAGGGAAGTTGATTTGACTTCTGCTGGGAGAGTTGAGAATTTTGATTTTGTGGAGGAGGTTGTTGTTGTTGTGGATATGGCAATGATAGTTGTTGATTTTGATTTGAAAATTGGGGAGCTTGCTGATTCTGAAAGGATGGAGGATATTGATAGAATTGGGAAAATCTCCCATAAGGATTTTGCATGCTTTGCAACCATGCTTGAAAAGCATTTTGATTTTGTATCCATCTCTCAAGAGGCAAATCAAAAACTCAAAAAGGGCCTAGAGATCCCTCTCTCCTTAGGGCAAATAAATCCGCAACAGGATCGGTGAGTAGGGCTGAAATCAACAGTATGCTTGATGAATTTAAGACTGATATCCTAGGGAATCTTAGTGAACAACTAGATACCCTTAAAATCCATAATAAACAAAAAGCAGAAACTGAGGCCTTAGCCATCTTTTGTTCAAAGTGTAGAAAAAACATGCTCTAAGGGAATGTCCCTTGGAAACACAAGTTGTGGAGACATGTGTAATTTTCTCAGAAACTCATGAGACCAAGAATTGTCCTTCAATTCCTGGCCTCAAAGCAGTCTTTCAAGAGGATCCAAGTGCGCTTGAATCTCTCTGTTTTATTGCAAGGAGACCTTGGCAAGGACAACAGAATCAAGGGTTCAGTAACTCTATGAATTCTCAATCCCAACCAAGCTGGAATCCTTGGCAACAACCTTGGCCTCAAAATCAAAATGCTTTTCAAGCATGGTTGCAAAGC
>Ga0181468_100100_pt1 | contig 14346 bp, 8 predicted proteins | sample InSIn1SAF170_2_FD_119080 | JGI IMG/M metagenome (GOLD analysis project Ga0181468, IMG submission 119080) | Clean room microbial communities from NASA Spacecraft Assembly Facility at Jet Propulsion Laboratory, Pasadena, California, USA -... ... | reverse complement strand
CGATAATCTTCCCCTTCCCTACTTTTGCCTCATATACCAGACCCAATCGGCGATTTAAAAACCAGGTGTCAATCGGTTGAACCAGAGGTTTAAATCCAACTGGAAAATCTTCTAAGACCAGTACCAGAGAGCTGCAATTTGGTATGCGTGAAGTGAAGATCAGGGAAAACCATTTCCTTGTGAATGGCAAACCGGTGTTCATGCGTGGCACTTTACATAACTGTGAATTTCCGCTTACGGGATATCCGGCAACAACAGTGAACGCCTGGGAAAGAATTTTTAAGAAGGCAAAAGCATATGGTCTTAACCATGTGCGCTTTCATTCCTGGAGCCCCCCGGAAGCGGCTTTTATTGCTGCTGACCGGGTTGGTATCTATCTTCAGCCTGAGGGTCCGAGCTGGCCAAACCACGGTCCAAAGATTGGTATTGGTCAGCCGATTGACCAATATCTATACGACGAAACAAACCGTATGGTAAAGGCATATGGTAACTACGCTTCATTTGTTATGCTTTCCGCAGGAAATGAGCCCGCCGGTAATCAGGTAGCGTATCTGAATGCGTTTGTGAATTACTGGAAGGACAGGGATAACCGGCGGGTATATACGGGGATGTCTGTTGGTGGCAGCTGGCCTGTTGTACCTAACGCGGAATTCCAGGTTAGGGGCGGCATCCGGGGCTTAGCCTGGGACAAACGCCCGGAATCTATATCTGACTTCAGAGAACCTCTGTCGAAGTTTAGCGTTCAGTTTATTGCGCATGAGATTGGACAATATTGTGCGTTTCCGAATTTTGAAGAGATTAAAAAATATACCGGGGTTTATCGGGCGAAGAACTTCGAGATGTTTCAGCAAGATTTGAAAGACCGTGGCATGGAGGATCAGGCTCAGGATTTTTTGATGGCATCCGGGAAGTTGCAGGTGCTATCCTATAAGAATGAGATAGAGAAAATGCTCAGGACACCGGGTTATGCTGGCTTTCAGCTATTGGGACTACAAGATTTTCCAGGGCAGGGAACTGCGCTTGTGGGAGTGCTTGATGCCTTTTGGGAAGAAAAAGGATATGTTTCAGCAAAGGAATTCAGCCGCTTTTCTAATGCTACCGTACCGCTTGCTCGTTTTCCGAAGTTTGTCTTTACTAACAATGAAAATTTAGATGTAGGGATCGATATCTTTCATTCCGGGAACTCAGCCCTCCAGGATGCTGTGATAAGCTGGGCAATAAAAGATAAGGACGGGAGGCCAATTGCCGGGGGCGGTTTTAAGCGAAAAACAATAGAAATCGGGAATGGTATTCCGATAGGCAACGTGCATTTCAGCCTGTCTGCCATAACAAAGCCTACTCAGCTTCAGCTTGAGGTGAAGGTTGAAAATACATCGTTCGCAAATGACTGGAACTTCTGGGTCTTCCCGGAAAAGACGACTTTAACAGCCGATGATATCTATTACACTACTGAATTGGATGCTGCTGCAAAGTCTGTACTGGAAAAGGGAGGAAAGGTGTTTCTGAATGCTGCCGGCAAGGTGATAAAAGGCAAGGAAGTCGCCATGCATTTTCTGCCTGTGTTTTGGAATACATCCTGGTTTAAGATGAAACCTCCTCATGTAACAGGAATGCTTATTCAGGATAAAAGCAGTGCCTTCGCTGACTTTCCTACCGCATATCATTCCGATCTGCAATGGTGGGATATCGCCAATCGCTCACAGGTAATGGTCTTAGAAGATTTTCCAGTTGGATTTAAACCTCTGGTTCAACCGATTGACACCTGGTTTTTAAATCGCCGATTGGGTCTGGTATATGAGGCAAAAGTAGGGAAGGGGAAGATTATCGTTAGTAGTGCTGATCTGAGAAAGGATAGCGAAGGCGCTGCATCTAAGGCTTTATTTCAAAGTTTGTGGAATTATATGGGCTCTGATCAATTCCATCCTCAGACAGAAGTTCATTTCGAGGTTATCAGAGATGTATTCATGAATCCGTCGAGAGAAGAGTTTAAAACCTATACTCTTGACAGTCCGGACGAGCTGAAGCCTGATTCTAAGCAGAATAACTCTAAACCATTAAAATGATGAACCTATATAAGTTGTTGGCAGCCTTGGTTGCCTGTATCATTCTTACTGGCGGAGCAAAAGCGCAGAATGATTATTCAATTGATATGAATACAGCACATGCTCCTTATCTGCTGTCCGGTCATTTGAAGTTAGGTTCGAACCGCGCACCAGATGGACGAACTCTTGATGCAAACAGTCTATATTTTATAAAAAATGGAAAGCCCTGGTTTCCTGTGATGGGAGAGATTCATTACTCCCACTACCCAAAGCAGAAGTGGGAGGAGTCTATCCTGAAAATGAAAGCCGCTGGTATAGATGTTATCGCATCTTATGTTCTATGGATCCACCATGAAGAAGAGAAGGGAGATTTTGAATGGAAGGGAAATAAGGATCTGAGGTTATTCGCTGAGCTATGCAAGAAGCATGGAATTTTCTTTTTCGCACGCATAGGTCCCTGGTGTCATGGTGAGGTTAGAAACGGGGGATTGCCTGACTGGCTTATACGACTCGGTAAGGATAAGATCCGAAAAAATAACCGGGAGTATTTGGCGGAGGTACAGCGTTTTTACCAGCAGATAGGAGAACAGCTAAACGGCTTATATTTCAAAGACGGAGGATCCGTGATAGGGGTCCAGATTGAGAATGAATACAGATTCAACAATCCGGCAGGATTGGAGCATATGTTGACTCTGAAAAGGATGGCAAGAGATGAAGGAATAGATGTGCCTTTCTATACAGCTACAGGCTGGCCCGGGTCTGATCAGAAGCAGGATGAGTTGATTCCCGTTTGGGGAGGTTATCCGGAAGCCCCCTGGAGTAGCAGCGTGACCAAACTTGCACCTTCGGAGAACTACTTGTTTTCAAATCTGAGAAGTGACCCTGCGATTGGGAGTGACTTACTTGGTCAGCATCAGACGCATGAAGAATATACAGGGTACAGATATCCATACGCTACGGCCGAGATGGGGGCAGGGAATCAGGTCACCTATCATCGTAGACCTATTATTGAACCAGATGATGTTACATCATTAAGTTATGTAAAGACGGGTGCGGGAGCAAATTTAATGGGGTACTATATGTTTCACGGAGGATCGAATCCCATTGGGAAGTTAAGCACCATGCAAGAATCGAGAGCGACAAAGTATCCGAATGACTATCCTATTATCAACTATGATTTTCAGTCACCTTTAGGCGAATGGGGGCAGCTGCGAAATTCATATAAAGGATTCAAGACTATACATACATTTTTAAATGAATTTGGTGACAGGTTGGTTGAATATTATCCCACTTTTCCAGAAAAGACGCCTTCGGGTGCATCAGATAACAGCGTACTGCGGTTCGCAGTTAGGTCGAAAGATGAAGAAGGCTTTGTGTTTGTAAGCAATTTTCAAAGACATGTAAAGATGAAGGATTTCGACAATGTTCAGTTCAGCTTAAAATCATCCGGGCAAACGTTTTCCTTTCCAAAGGAGCCGATTAGAATAAAGGCCGGTATCCAGGCCATTTTTCCTTTCAATATGCGGATTGAGAGTGTCAACATAAAGTATGCAACTACGCAACCCTTCTGTAAGATTGAAGGTTCAATCCCGTTGTATGTATTTTTTGCGCCTGAAGGACTGCGTCCGGAATACTTATTAAGCAACGACGGAATCAAGGAAGTCAATTCAAAGACCGGAAAGGTTGTGAAGGATGGTGATGGTGTTTTTGTGGCCGACATGCGTCCGGGAGCATCTGAAATAACAGAAGTGTTACTCCGGAACGGAAAGAAATTCCGGATATTGACATTAGCTGCTGATCAGATCCAAAATGCCTGGAAAGGAACAATAGGGGGAGTTCAGCATTTATTTATAAGTGAGCATGAACTTTCTTTCCCGGGAGAAGAATTAATAATACATAGTGAGGGAAATACAGATATCCGTTTTTCGGTTTATCCTAAACTCCGGACGATCTCCGCTCCAAATGAATTGGTAAGATCTGCGGATGGTGTGTTCGAAACCTACGCATTTAAGTTGTCTGAAACAAGTATTAAGATTCCGGTAAGAGAGATTACTGACATCCTTTCTTATAAAACAAAATCAGAAAGCGATCTTCCCTGGGATGACAGAGATTCACTTGTCAACAACATAGGCAAGTCCGGTCCTTTGTATCAAACCAATCTCAGCCCATCTCCGGAAGCCCGATATTATGAGTTTTCCTTACCTCCTGGAAGGGTAGATCTAAATGAACTGTTTTTAAAGATTTATTATACAGGGGACACAGGCGCAGCGTATTTGAACGGGCAGCTGGTTGCGGATGATTTTAATTCAGGTTTACCGATGACTATTGGTCTTAGTCGGTTTCTTACCGATAAGCCCCAAAAAATGGTTTTGCAAATTATGCCGTTTCGGATTGATAATAAGATATACCTGGAAGATGATGTAGCGCAGAGGCTTAAGAGAGGAGTTGGGGCAAAGATTGTGTCTTTTGAGGTTGTGCCCAAGTATGAAATGACACTTACTGTATCGCCCTGACAGGCTTGTTCTTTTTTAAGCAAATTCATTAAGATTAGTTAATTTAGCTATAAATCTAAAGCACATGAAAAAGAATATTTTAGCCGTTTCATTTTTAGTCTCAGCTGTTTTTTTCGGATGTAACTCCGGTCAGGATGGCAAACAGTCTCAGGCAAATGGTCAGGCTGGCGGAGATTCCATTCTCAAAAGTCAGTGTTATATCGCAATTGATGGTTCAGATACTGCCTACTTAACTCTGGATAGCCGAGCAGATGATAAGATTTCCGGGAAGCTTCTGATTAATTTCCAGAACAAACCGAATAATAATGGAAAGCTTAACGGAGAGTTTAAAGGAGATACCTTATTTGTCGACTACACATTTACCGCCGGTGAGAATAAGACAGTTTATAAAAATCCTCTTGCGTTTCTAAGCGATAGTGGTAAGATGGTTTTAGGAGTAGGTACTATTGAAACCTATTTGGGACGATCTTATTTTGCTAAAGGGAAACCTATTGACTTCGATAAGGGAAGGTTTAAGTTTGATAGTTTGGATTGTAAGGATCAAAATACGGCCGTCCGTTAAAATTGTCAGGTTTGATGGTTGTTTATTGATTGATTTTCAGCTCGTTTAACATATTTACCCTAAATATAACGATAGTTTTCCGCCGAAATATTTTTATCATTCTACCTTTATCCAAGTAAAGGATACCAATTAATCTAGATTATTGTAGGTGTATCTTATGGTCTTTAATGATCTGGGATACCCCTTTATTGCCGGCCCTTAACCAGGCTGACTTTGTAATTAAAAAACGAACCAATCAATTAATCAGTAAACGTTATGCAAACCAATTTTAAACAATTCAGCTATCACTTATGAGAAGAATTTTATTTAACCCCTATAGGAAGGAGTTGATTTTAACATTATTCACCTTTCTCTTTTGTTTGTCGCTATCAGCACAAACTAAGCAAATTAGTGGAACCGTAGTAGATGATCTTAACCAGCCGTTACCGGGAGCATCTGTTAAAGCCAAGTCGGGAAGCGGATCTTCGTCCACGGATGTTAACGGGAAGTTCAAACTGACAGTTCAGGCAAATGAGCAAGCTCTGGTTGTTTCGTTTGTAGGTTTTAATACTCAGGAAGTACGTATTGCGGGCCAAACAAATGTTACAGTGAAGATGGCCTCAGATACCAAAATGCTTGAAGACGTCGTGGTAATCGGATACGGTACTCAGCGTGCCGAAGCTGTAACAGGCTCGGTAGCTTCGATTCGTGGAGAAGCTGTTCGTGATGTTCCTTCTGCAAATATTTCACAGGCACTTCAAGGTCGTTTACCCGGAGTTGAGTTTTCTCAAACTTCATCACAGCCAGGAGCAGCCATGCAGATCCGTATTCGCGGAACGAGATCGTTAAATGCGAGTAATGACCCTTTGGTAGTACTTGACGGAATTCCGTTTGCGGGTTCTATTGGGGATATCAATCCTAATGACATCAAGAGTATTGATATCTTGAAAGATGCATCTGCTACCGCTATCTATGGTTCACGAGGTGCAAATGGTGTTATTCTCGTTACTACTAATAAAGGTACTGCAGGACAGGCTGCAAAGCTTAGCTATAATGCATTTACAGGTCCAAAAACTCTTTTCTCCAGATATCCTATGATGAACGGTCCGGAGTTTGTAGCACTTCGTAAAGCAGCCGGTTTATATACTAACGCATTGGATGAGTCTGATGATGTAAGTACTGACTGGCAGGATCTTCTTTACAGGACCGGTTTGATGATGAGTCACGATGTGGGTGTTTCTGGTGGAACTCAAGAGGGCAGTTACAACTTCAATGTGGGTTATTTGCAGGATCAGGGTGTAGTGCCTTCCCAAGAATACAAACGCTTCTCCTTGAGAGGAAGTGTTGATCAGAACGTTGGAAAGCATTTTCGTGTCGGATTCAATACCAATAACAACTTTAATATCACTAATGGCTCAAACGTAGGATTGTATGGGGCCTTAAGTGCTTCACCGATTGCGAATCCATATAATGAGGATGGAACCTGGAAGAGGACAATCAGAATGCCATTGGATGAGCAGTGGATTTATTCCAGAGATTTAGTTGAAGAACTGGAAGATACCTGGTTAAGCCAGAACAAAGCGTTCGGATCATACAATACATTGTATGGAGAGGTAAAAATTCCTGGCGTAGAAGGTTTGAAATACCGTGCCAACGTTGGCCTAAATTATCGTCAGGGAAACAATGGGAGCTTTACAGGACGTGGCGTAACAGCTATTAATGCAACGACCCCATCTACTGCTTCAATAAGTAATACACTGACAACTGACTGGACTATTGAGAATTTGCTCACTTACGATCGCACGTTCGCGGAAAAACATCAGTTCAATGCAGTGGGATTGTATTCATTGGGAGAGAACCGATACAACAGATCTGCTACTTCGGCAAGAGATATTCAAAATGAGGACTTTCAATATTACAATCTTGGAAGTGCTGCGGGCGAAATAACTGTGAGTCCTGAGCCTGGTGGCTATAGGGTAAGTGGTCTGATGTCATGGATGGGCCGTGTGATGTATTCATACGATAACCGTTATATGATATCTGCTACCGTACGCTCTGATGGTTCATCGAGACTTGCGCCCGGTCATAAATGGCATACGTATCCTGCAGTATCAGTAGGATGGAATATTTCCAAAGAATCATTTATGCAAAGTGTGCCTGCGATCAATCTGTTGAAACTGCGTGCAGGTTATGGACAGACGTCTAATCAATCGGTAAACGAGTATGCAACATTAGGTCGCTTAAGCACCCGTCCATATAACTTCGGTGATACATACTCAACAGGATATTATGTAACGGAACTACCCAATGCAGACCTTGGCTGGGAGTATTCTGAGACGGTAAATTATGGATTGGACTTCGGCTTGTTTAATAACAGACTTTCTGGTACGGTTGAGTATTATCAAACTAAGACCAGTGATTTGCTCATGTCACTCGGCTTACCGGAAACATCTGGAGTAGGAAGCTATACAGCGAACATTGGTAAGACTCAGAACAAAGGTATCGAGCTATCATTAAATGGCGTGATTCTGGAAAACGTGAATGGGTGGACTTGGGAAGCTGGATTCAACCTATATGCGAACAGAAACAAACTGGTTTCACTAGCATCCGGTCAAATGGAAGACAGAAATAACTGGTGGTTTGTTGGTAAGCCAATTGATGTTATCTACGACTACGAGAAAATAGGACTTTGGCAAGAAGGAGATCCACACAGAGCCATTCTGGAGCCGGGAGGTAATGCAGGTATGATTAAAGTTAAGTACACCGGTGATTATAATGCAGATGGAACACCTGTAAGGGCTATTGGTCCAGACGATATGCAGGTAATGAGTATTGAGCCGAAGTTTCAGGGAGGTTTTAACACCCGTGTTGCTTATAAGGGATTTGATTTTACTGCCATTGCAGCATTTAAACATGGTGGAATTCTTAACAGCACACTGTATTCATCCTCTGGTTACCTGAATATGTTGAGTGGCCGTCGCGGCAACGTGAAAGTGGATTACTGGACTCCTGAAAATACAGATGCTAAATATCCGAAGCCAGGCGGCATTGCAAGTGGAGACAACCCGAGATATGGCAGTACACTGGGTTACTTCAGTGCGTCATATTTGAAGATTCGTACTTTATCACTTGGATATAACGTGAGTCAAAGCGCGCTTAAGAGTGTAGGAGTAGATCGGTTAAGAGTTTATTTTACCGCTCAGAATCCGTTTGTTTTCTTTTCTCCCTATCATAAGGAGTCGGGAATGGACCCTGAAACAAATTCGTATGCCAATCAAAATGCAGCAGTGGCCTATTCTGAAAATTTGCGTCGTCTGACGACAATAGGTACAAATGCACCGGCGACTCGTAGCTACCTTCTAGGTGTTAATTTAACCTTTTAAGACAAGTAAACATGAAACGTATACATATAAAAGCCTTTGTGGGAGCAGCGTTGCTCTCGATATTTTCACCCGGCTGCAAGGATATTCTTGATGAGCAGCCACGCAGTATTTTTGAACCCAGTTATTTCAAGACGGAAAACGGCGTCAACGGTGGATTAACATCTATGTACGCACATCTTCGTTATATCTATGGGCAGGCCTATTATTATAATACCACCTTAACTGGTACCGATGAAGTGACTTATGGCCAAAGTGCTGACCAAAACTTTAAGGTAATGGACCTTTCGGGAGTCGGTGAAATTACACCTACCGATAGCAGAGCAGATGTTATTTGGGGAGCGTCGCTTTTTGACATCAATACCGCTAATGGTGTTATTGAAAATGCCACGGCCGTAGGAATTTCGGATGCACTGATTGCTGAAGCCCGGTTTTTCAGAGCCTTCGACTACTTCTTATTAGTGCAGACCTTTGGTGGAGTTCCTTTGGATCTAGGTTCAGGAGAATTAAAATTCAATAGTACACCTTCAAGAGTCTCGGTCAGAAATACTGTTCCAGAGGTTTACACGAAAGCGATATTTCCTGATTTATTGAAGGCAGTAAGTGATCTTCCAGCAAGTCCGCGGGTAACTGGCGGCGCAACCAAGACGCTTGCACGCTTGTATTTGGCGAAGGCGTATTTAACCTATGGTTGGTGGCTTGAAAATCCAAATAATATTCCAACATATCCACAATCTCCAAGAACAGATCTTGACGGACATAATGCCCAATGGTATTATCAGCAGGCATACGACGTGGCAGTGGCAGGGATTGATAATCCGGGACCCTTTAAATTGCAGCCTACATACTATGACGTCAACTTAGCGCAGAATGACCGCAATAGTGAAATTATGCTTTATGCAGATCATACCGAGAAGAGCGAGTTCTACAATGGTAGCAGTTTAACCTATGCGAATGGTGGGGCCCCTGATAACTTTGCGGGCTGGATGATGACCTGGAATTATACGGATATCAGAGGTGCTACTACTTCAGATTGGAGCAGTGTTATCAGTACGGTTCAGCGTGAAGCATCACAAGCTCTTGGACGTCCATGGACACGTATGAGTCCTACAATTGGTGCGATAACCAATACCTTTAGCGACAAAGCAACTGATTCACGTTATGATGGTACCTTTACCACTGTTTATCGTGGTAACTGGCCAAAGGGTGGTTTGACAGCACCGTTTGTTTATAATGCTAATAACCTGCAGGTTTTACCAGGCGAGCCGATCCTAACTTTCCTAAATGAGGAGCCTGCTACTGCTATCGACTACAAAAATAATACTTACAAGAGTAATATCGGAGCGGGCGTATTACCAGGAAGAGCTGATTTTGTAATCTCTCCGAGAGGAATTAGCCGGATTGTATATCCAGGTTTGTGGAAGCTGGGTCCTTACCGTACTGATAATGGTACAGGGTTAGGACAGCCTAATGCAGCAAGTACAAGGCCTTTTAACATAGCCAAGTTCTCTGAACTATACTTCGTAGCTGCGGAAGCTGCTGTAAAGGGAGCTAATGCGCAGGCAGGAAAGAGTGCGAGAGATTTGATTAACGTTATTCGTGCCCGTGCCGGTAAATGGCGTTGGGATAACAACGGTAACCGAGCCCGAGTAGAGGACAACAGTGCTGCGTTAACTGCTGCTACGCCTGCCACGATAACGGTCAACTACATTTTGGCTGAGCGTTCCAGAGAATATTTTGGTGAAGGCTACCGCTGGTACGATCTAATCCGTACCCAGAAGTGGAACGAGCTTGCTTCGACTTATCAAATATGCGGGCCAGCTAAAGGCGATCATACGCCGCTAACGGTTAACCGAAATATTCAACCGCATCATTATCTGCGACCTATTCCGGTAAGTCAGCTTAATGCGATGTCGATGTCGGAGGAAGAGAAAAAAGCTTATCAAAATCCAGGATACAATTAATCAATATAAAATGGCTGTCATAAATTGACAGCCATTCTTTTAAACAGCATTTCCTATCTTTCTATGAATCGGAGTAAATTACTTTTGTTCCTTTGCCTAAACCTTTTCTTTTTTCAAGACTCTTTCTCGCAAGTGACCCTACCGCGCCTGATCCGTGATAGTATGGTACTTCAGCGGGATGCTAAACTCAAGATTTGGGGTTGGGCCTCACCAGGGGAAAAGGTGACCATCCGATTCAATGGTAAGGCTGCCGCAGCAACAACTGACTCTGATGGTAAGTGGAAAGCCACGCTTCCTGCGATGAAGGCTGGTGGTCCATATACCATGCAGATAAAGGCAAAAAATATTATTGAAGTTCGTGATGTGCTAATAGGAGATGTATGGCTCTGTGCGGGCCAATCGAATATGGTACACCAAATGCATTTACATAATATTACCTATGCAACTGATATAGAGAAAGCAAATTATCCGGAAATCCGGCAGTTTTGGGTTCCCGTAAAAGCCAGTTTAAGTGGCGCAGAGGACGATTTTAAGAGCGGTAGCTGGAAGGAGGCAAATCCTCATGATGTGAGAGATTTTTCTGCTGTAGCATACTTTTTTGCCCGGCAAATTTACGACAAATACCGTGTTCCTATAGGAATCATAAATGCCAGTGTTGGGGGTACGCCTATTGAGGCCTGGACTAGTGAGGAAGGATTGAAAAAATTCCCAAAAATAGCCGCTACCATATCAAAGAATAAGGATTCAGCCTATGTTAATCAAGTAAACCGAAAGGCTTCAGCGGAACATCAGATCACAACAAAGGGTAGTGACAAAGGTTTGACAGGAGAAATCAAATGGTATGATACCGCGTATATTCCAAAGGGTTGGAAAAAATTCAGCGTTCCTGGCTATTGGGAAGATCAGGGTATAAGAGATTTAAATGGGGTTGTATGGTTTAGACGGGAAATTGATGTTCCGCATTTGATGACCGGTGTTCCTGCCCAAATTTTCTTAGGCAGGATAGTAGACGCTGACATTGTTTATGTGAATGGAAAACAAATTGGCGAGACAGGATATCAATATCCTCAGAGGAGATATATGCTGCAGCCGAATGTGCTTAAGCCCGGTAAAAATACGGTGGTTGTGCGGGTTCAGAATACCCAGGGAAAAGGAGGGTTTGTACCTGACAAACCTTACTATCTGGAAGCCAATGGGCAGTCGATTGAGTTGACAGGCTATTGGGATTACAAGGTTGGAGACGTTTATCTCCCAATGAAGAGAAATATGACGGAGATGATCTCTGCTCAGAACCAACCCACCTCTTTGTTTAACAGTATGATAGCTCCAGCAACCAATTTCTCCATTAAAGGAGTGCTTTGGTATCAGGGCGAGAGTAATTCTGAGAATGCGCGCCAATATGGCGAATTGCTACCGGCTCTTATTGAAGACTACCGGAAAGCGTTTTCGCAGTCCTCCCTTCCGTTTTTATATGTACAACTTCCAAATTTTGGAGATGCCAATTATCTCCCGACGGAAGGCAGTTGGCCGATACTGCGGGAAGCCGCATTGAACACATTAAGCGTACCCAATACAGGTATGGCGGTGACTATAGATTTAGGTGAATGGAACGATATTCATCCTGATAACAAAAAGGATGTTGGAGAACGACTGGCGCTTGCTGCAAGGAAACTTGTTTACAAGGAAAAAAATCTGGTTTCTTCAGGTCCCCTTTTGCGGTCATCAGAAATACAGGATGACAAGATCGTGCTAGAGTTTGATCATACGGGTAAAGGATTAATTGCGAATGACGGAGAAGAGTTATCGCACATTTCGATCGCTGCCGCTGATAAGAAATTTGTTTGGGCAAAAACCAGAATTGAAGGAAATAAAGTTATTGCCTGGTCAGAAGATATTAGAAATCCCAAATATGTACGGTACGCCTGGTCGGATAATCCAGCAGGCGCAAATTTATATAACTCTGAAGGTTTGCCTGCATCTCCCTTTCGAACGGACAAATGATTTGACGGTTTAAATTCGCCTCGTTTCACATAAATGCCTCGAATTTAATCCGTATTTTCGTTTGGCCAATTTGTAGTGACTTGTAACTCTAACCAACTATACAAATATGTAAGAGCATAAGACAGTCGCAAAATGGTATATAAGAGGAGTGTACCAATGCTAAATAGATTGATTTCGAAGCCACTAGCCTGTCTTTGTTTGCTGTTTTTATTGATAATGCAGGGAGCTTACGCCCAACACAAGCGTATCAATTTTACTTCTATCACCTCCAAAGACGGACTGTCGTCGAACGTTGTTACGGCTATCCTTAAGGATCGTTATGGCATTATGTGGTTTGCTACTGAAGATGGCTTGAACAAGTATGATGGTACGAGTTTCACTGTGTACCGACATATTGCTGCAGATTCTAACAGTTTGCCTACAAATGAAGTAGTTGCGCTGCATGAAGACAGATTCGGAACATTGTGGATAGGAACCAACGGTGGTTCGATATGTTCATATGACAGGCAGCAAGACAAATTCAAAAGATTGCCGTCACATAAAGGATTTAACAACAAAGATAATGTCATCAGAGCAATTGCCAGCGATTATCTTGGACATATATGGATCTCGAACGTCAATGGACTAAGCATTCTTGATCCAAAGAAAAGAAAACTAACGAACCTGCCTTTAGGCGCAGAGAAGAGTGGGCGTTTAGCTAGCAAGACGGTACTTTGTATATTCGAAGATAGCAAGCGCAGACTATGGGTCGGATCTGCAGATGGGTTGTTTTTGTATCATAGAGCAACTAATTCATTCTCTCATTATACGCATGTCCCGGGTGATGCAGGAAGTTTGCCTGGTAACGCTGTAAGAAGTGTAGAGGAGGATGCGAAAGGCTCTATTTGGATTGGCACAGATCGTGGGCTCAGTAAGCTATTGCCAGATGGGACAAGATTTGAAAGATTTAGATATGGAGAAGGAAAGGGTGCCATTTCGAGTAGTGATATCTATTCGGTGGTTGCAGAACCTAATGGCAAGCTTTGGTTAGGAACCGAAGACGGAATTAATGTCCTGGATATCCATTCGGGAAATATTGATGTTTACAAACAAGACAGTCGTAATATTTATAGTCTTGCTGGTAAGTCTGTGCGTTGTATCTATATCGATAACTTGGGTACTCACTGGATAAGTACATATAAAGGAGGAATAAATAAGTCGGACGTAAACCTTAATCTTTTTAATCTCAAGCGCAGTAATCCTTTTGACGATCGGGGACTTAGTGCGTCAAATGTTACGTCTTTCGCGGAAACCGACAATGGTGATATTTTTATAGGAACAGATGGTGGCGGACTTAATTTGTTTGACCGGCAAACGGGGTTGTTTCGACATTTTGATATCCTGTTGAGTATGTATCACCGAAGTTATATGGACGGGTGCTTAAGCGACCTAATGTTGCATACTCGTTTACCGATTGATTAGACGTCTGTCCATAACCTGCACGCAGTTTCAACAGATTGATCGCAGGCACACTTTGCATAAATGATTCTTTGGAAATATTCCATCCTACTGATACTGCAGGATACGTATGCCATTTATGACCGGGCGCAAGTCTCGATGAACCATCAGAGCGTACGGTAGCAGATATCATATAACGGTTATCGTATGAATACATCACACGGCCCATCCATGACATCAGACCACTTACCCTATAGCCACCAGGCTCAGGACTCACAGTTATTTCGCCCGCAGCACTTCCAAGATTGTAATATTGAAAGTCCTCATTTTGAATATCTCTTGCCGGGTGAAAATATCGAGAGCAACGCTGCTCCCACAAAGGCTTTTATATGTATACGTTTCATGTTTACTTGTCTTAAAAGGTTAAATTAACACCTAGAAGGTAGCTACGAGTCGCCGGTGCATTTG
>Ga0181468_100089_pt2 | contig 14464 bp, 14 predicted proteins | sample InSIn1SAF170_2_FD_119080 | JGI IMG/M metagenome (GOLD analysis project Ga0181468, IMG submission 119080) | Clean room microbial communities from NASA Spacecraft Assembly Facility at Jet Propulsion Laboratory, Pasadena, California, USA -... ... | reverse complement strand
CTGCGCGGACCCGGAGCAGCCTGGCAAGGTGGCGATCTATTCGCGCAATCGAGAGGACATTACCGGGAGCTACCCCGAGCTGGTGGAAGCGTTCGCTGCGGTTCCAGCGTCCGAAGCCTCGGGATTGATCTTCGATGGCGAGATTCTCGGGTGGGACTTCGATGCAGGGGAAGAGGACGAGGCGGGAGGCCGCGCGCTGCCATTTGCCGTGCTGGGAGAGCGGATCGGACGGAAGCGCGTTTCGAACGAACTGCGGACGCGGGTTCCGGTGATCTTCATGGCGTTCGATCTGCTGTGTGAACGAGGAGAGCTGACGCTCGACCTTCCGTTGCGCGAGCGACGCAACCGGCTGGAGGCGATTGCGGAACGCATCTCAGCGGCGACGAGGTCAACGCTGCGCGTGGATGAGGAAGCGCAGGCTCCGCAAGCAAGGCTGTTTTCCGGGGAAGTTCCGGTAGAAGCTCTGTTGCCGAGATTCCTGCTCTCGCCTTCGCGGCTAGTGGAAGCGGCAGAGGACATTGACCGGGCTTACTGGGCCGCACGCGCGCGATCCAATGAAGGGGTGATGATCAAGGCGGCAGAATCGAAGTATCTGCCGGGAAGGCGCGGCCTGGCGTGGCTGAAGTTGAAGCGGGAACTGGCGACGCTGGACGTTGTGATTACGGGCGCCGAGTACGGGCACGGCAAGCGCGCTGGACTGTTGAGCGACTACACCTTTGCGGTGCGCGGAGCGGGAAAGGGTGAGCTGCTGAACGTGGGGAAAGCGTACAGCGGAGTGACCGATGCGGAGATCGCGGAGCTGACGGCATGGCTGATGGCAAACACTATCGAGGAGTTTGGGCACTTCCGCACGGTAGAACCGCGCATCGTGCTGGAGGTTGCGTTCAACAACATCATGCGGAGCGACCGGCACGCGAGCGGATTCGCGCTGCGGTTCCCAAGGATCGTGCGATTGCGTCCGGACAAACCGGTGGAAGAGATCGATACGCTCGGGCGAGTTGAGGAGATTTACGAGTCGCAGGTCGACAAACCGCAGGTGAAGGTCGATCCGACAGAGCTCTAATGAGTGGCTGCGGCCGTGATGTTGACGCGCACCGAAAGCTGCTGGTCGCCGGCGGAGGTATCCATTGGAGCACTGGCCGTTGCGGCCTTGGCCTGCATCTGGGCGAACATCATCGGCCTTGGCATGGCGTCCTCGTTGACGCTGATGTTGCGAACAGAAACCACCTTCATGCCCGCGGCCTTTGCGATCGTGTCGGCCTGTTCCACCGCCGAGCGCGTAGCCTGCTCGGAAAGCTTGCGCCGAGCATCGTCGATCTCCTGCTCGGTGGGCGTGAAGCTCGTGGACTGGATCTCATTCGCGCCATTGGTCAGTACCCCAGCCAGCAGATCGCCTGCCTTTTCCGGCGTGGTGCGGAAGGACAGTGTGGAGTTGCCCGTGTAGCCAACGGTCTTGTCGGGAGCATTCTTGTCGTACCTGGTCTGCGGCGCGAACCATACGCGGGAGGTCATGAGCCGTTCGACCTTCTGCGCCCTGAGGTAGGCGAGTAGCGCATTCGATTTCTCGGTGAGCGTGCGCTGCACTTCGGCCATATCCTTGCCGGTCGCTGTCACCGCCACAGCGATATCCACGGCAGTATTCGGAAGGCGTATCTCGCTGGTGCCGTGTGTTTCGATCAACGTGGCGCACGTGGCGGGAGCGGTTGCGCATGGGTCGGGAGCCTGGGCGAAGCCTGGAGCGGAGATCAATGCGAAAAGAACAATAGCGAAGAGGGGTTTCATGGACGAACCTTTCTGGCGGACATCAGCCTGGAATGCCGGAGTGCAGGCGAGTTGCACGGACGTAGGACGTGACGGGGAACCGATCGTCACGCGAAAAGGACGGAGAATCGGGGCCGTGTGGATCGATCCTGAATCGACCTTAGAGATTGAAGAGCTCACGAAGGCGCTTGGTCTGAGCGCGGCTGACGGGAATTTCGGTTTTCTTCGGGTCGTCCATGCGGAGTTGGTAGCTGGATTTGAACCAAGGCACGACTTCGCGGATGCGCTGGATGTTGACGACGTAGGAGCGGTGAGCGCGCCAGAAGGTCTCGGGGTCGAGCTGATCCATCAGCTCTTCCAGGGTGCGGCAGTTCGATTCGCCTTCCACGCCGCCGGTGACCACGCTGATGGTTCCGCCCTCGATGGAGGCAAAGCAGATGTCGCGCTGATCGACCAGGAGGAGGCGACTCTGTGCGCGCACGATTACTTTGCCGGTCCTCTGGCGGTCGGGCTGTGTTCTCGTCTCGACGAGTTTCAGGAGAGCGTCGAGGCGGGCGTCGGTGCTGATGGCGTCTCCGTTGGAGTCGGCGGGGAGAGCAAGCTGGGCGCGAAGCTTCTCGAGAGTCTTGAGCAGGCGCTTGCTGTCGAAGGGCTTCAGGAGGTAATCGACTGCGTTGACCTCGAATGCGCGGACGGCGTACTGGTCAAATGCGGTGGCAAAGACGACCTGGGGCAGATGGGTCCGCTTGTCGAGCAGCTTCTTGAGCACGGCGAAGCCATCGAGGCCAGGCATCTGCACATCGAGGAAGACGACGTCGGGGCGATGGTTGCGGATCAGCTCGACCGCTTCGATGCCGTTGGACCCCTGGGCGAGGACTTCGACGCCTTCGGCCGCCTCAAGCAGGTAGCTGAGCTCCTGCCGGGCGAGAGGTTCGTCGTCGATGATGATTGCAGTAAGCGGCACAGGCAGAGGAAACCACGGCTGGAAAAGCCGCCAGCCAATGCCCAAGGTATCACCGGAGGGTTGGGTCTAGCTATCGCTGTAGGCACGCAGCCGGGCAGGCGCGTGATCTTCCACAACGTCATGTCCACATTGAGGACAGAAGGCGTCGGTAATCTGCACACCGCGGAAACACTGGCCACAGACGGGGGCTACCTGAAACCGGCACTGAGGACAAAAGTGGGTGCCTGCAGTCAGCTCCGTCGTGCAGTTGGGACAGCGGATCAGGCTGGGCTGGCGCAGCATGAAGTAGACCAGCGCACCGATTCCACCGGGCATCACCACGACGATCAGCATCCACAAGGCCGTGGACATCTTGCGGCGCTTGGTATCCCGGCTGACATAGCCGACAAGGAGAGCATAGCTGGCCAGCGCTGCGCCGGTGGTGTAGCCGAACATGAGACGCATCGGCAAGGAACCGGGCCGGCGATGCGGCAGGATAGGACCGTGGTTAAACCACCACATGGAGGCCAGAAAAACAGCGACGGCGAGGACGATGGACCAGGCGGGGATCATCCGCAGCCCGTCGCCTTCGGTCACTTCCTCCCGCGTATCGGCGAGATTCGATGTCTGGTTGTTCCACAGCCGGCTCATCGACCTATATCACCCTCGGATCCGTTGCGCATTCGCCGAAACCACACGGCAGCCAGCACGGCGAGCGTGACCGGTACGAACCAGAAGAGCATCAGCACGAACTCATCATCCATGCCGAGAGAGTTCGAAACATCCTGGACCGCATCGACTGCACCGCCGCCTTCCTTATATACGCCCGTCCATACTGCCAGGACGCAGACAATTATCGATATGGAGCAGACAAGGAGGGGGAGAAGCAGACTACGCGCATAACTGCGGCGGGTGCGGAGATCGTTGGCGCGCTGACGGACAACCCGGTGGGTTCGATTGACCAAGGCCGAGGGAGCGGTAACCGCCCCGGAAAACGACTCAGACCCGGCATTCTGATTTCTCAGCCGGGTCCCACGGTCTATCGAATCGAAATGGGGGTTGTCCTGCACATTCATCCGGTTGCCTCCGCCGCGCGCTCTCCGCGCAGACGTTCGATCTCCGGCTTAAGTGCAGCCAGACCGCGGTACAGTCTGGATTTGATGGTGGAGAGGGGGGCCCGGGTTACCGTGGCGATTTCCTCAAGGGACATCTCTTCGTGGAAGCGGAGAACCAACACCTCACGGTAGTTTGGCTCCAGCTTGAGAAGCACCTGCGCAACTTCAGCCCGATCTTCGCTGATCTTGAAGAGTTCCAGCGGGGAAGGCCCGTCGGTGGCGATCTCGAAGGTGCGGCCTTCCTCGGTGGTGTCGCACATTTCATCGAGGGAAGCCATGGTCCGCTTACGCGAAAGATCGATGACGAGATTGCGGGCAATCGTGAACAGCCAGGTATCGAACCGAGCCTCGCCGTTGTACTGGCTGCCGCGGACGAGAACCCGCATCCAGGTCTCCTGGAAGAGATCTTCGGCGACTTCGCGGCGGCCTGTCAGGAAGAGGAGGTAGCGAAGGAGGCGGTGCTGGTACAGCTCGATCAGGCGATCCATTACCTCAGGATCCTGGCTGCGAAGGCCACGGGCAATCGCAGCGTTTTCACGCTGAGCCTGTTCTGCCTGCTCGGCAGAGAGTGCGACCGCACCTGTCCGCATCACTCCAGATACGAAGGGGGTGGCTGAAAAGTCTCGCGGCGTGCTCTTCTTTGTTCGACGAGGAATGAAAGCCATGCAACCCTCCTGTGCGGACAGTAAAATCAGCCGCCTCCATTGTAGGTTATAGACGGCACTTTCTTCGCCGGGATGCGGTCCGAAGCAACTAATTCACCCATCCGTCAATCTCAGGCGCGGCGGTAAACTGAGTCAATGGATGTTCTGTATGGCCTGCACCCGGTTGAGGAGGCGGTACGGTCCGGCGGAGGCAGGCTGGACCGCGTGCTGCTGTCCCGGGAGCGGGGCGACGCAAAGCTGGAACGGCTGGCACGGTTATGCCGGGAGAATGGCATCCAGGTGTCGCTTGACGGTCGCGACCAGCTGACGAGGATGGCAGGCACCGACATGCATCAAGGGGCACTGGCGTTTGTTCGTGAACGTAAGTTCCTGGTTTTAGAGGACCTGCTGGGGGCTCAACCTCGCCCGGGAGCGCAGCACCGGTTTTTTCTTGCGCTGGATGGCGTGGAAGACCCTCACAATCTTGGAGCGCTGCTCCGGACCGCCGATGGGGCGGGGGTGGATGGGGTATTGCTGCCAGAGCGCCGGTCGGCCCCGGTTTCGGGTACCGTGGCTAAGGCCTCCGCAGGCGCTTCGGAGCACGTACGGATCGCCCGAGTGACCAATCTGGTCCGCTCGCTCGAGCAGATGAAGCAGTCGAACATCTGGGTGCTTGGTTTGGATGAACGGGGCACGCCGGATTACACGAACTTTGACTTTCGGACTGACTGTGTCCTGGTCCTTGGCCGGGAGGGCGCAGGGTTACACGACCTGGTGAAACGCACCTGTGACCACTTGCTGCGGATTCCAATGGCCGGCAAAGTCTCTTCGCTGAATGTCTCCGTGGCCGGTGCGGTGGTGATGTACGAGGCGATGCGGCAGCGCGGCCTGGCGGCCTCTCCCGCTGCGGCACCACGGCAAGCGAAGCCTCGCAAAGGGCTGGGTTCGTGAGATTGCCTCGAGGCACCCATCCGTTGGCGCTGCTGCTGGTAGTTGCAGCGGCGATGATTGCCGGTGCGCAGCAAGGTTCGACTGACCAAAGCGCAACTTCGCCATCGGGAGATGTCTTGTTTTCTAAATCCGGCGACAGTGAGACGGTGCAGGCGAATGGTGAGTTGCGCGACCCGGAATCCATCGGTAAACAGGACCCTCTGAACGTTATGCCTGAAGAGCGGCGCGCCATAACCTTTCTCTTCTACGATCTGGACGCACACCTCAAGCCTGCGGATTCCTCGATTGCCATGCGCGCGGTGGTGACCGTGCGCAACGACGGAAATGTGCCACTCGGCAGGGTCATGTTGCAGATCTCATCCACATTGAGGTGGGAGGCCGTATCGACGGGTGGACGAAGGCTGGAGACTGTGAGCCGGCTGGTGGACACAGACCTCGACCATACGGGCGCGATGAATGAGGCGATCGTCACGCTTCCAGCACCGCTTGAGCCGGGTGCCCAGGTGCAACTGACGGGGCTCTACTCAGGTACGGTGGCGCGGTCTGCGGAGCGGCTGGAACGTTCGGGCGCCCCCGCGGCCGAGGCCTATGCGACGGATTGGGACGAGATTGCCTCCACGGGTACGTTCCTGCGCGGGTTCGGACATGTGTTCTGGTACCCGGTGAGCGGGGAGCCGATGTCATTCAACCAGGGGGAGCGAGCCTTTGACGAGATTGGCAGAGCACGACGCCAGAACTCGTCGTCGATGGTGCGGTTGCGGCTTGCCCTGGAGTACCAGGGCGAGCCGCCGGATGCGGCGTTCTTTGCGGGCAGGCGCGAGCCGCTGAAGGCGATCAGCGACAACGCAGATGCACCGGTCGCCGAGGCTCCCGGAGTTGCGACGGCTTCCTTTCCGGCCGCACCTCTGGGCTTTCGAACGCTGGATCTTTTTGTCACGGCCAATCCACCCGCAGCCGCGGGGCCGGACGGCTCCCTCGTTTCTGCAGTGACAGAGAACGGGCCCGCAGTTTCGGCCTACTCCGCGGCGGCGACCAAAGTGGAAGGCGTGCTCGCACAGTGGTACGGTGGCCATGGCGATCGTGAGTTATGGCTGATCGATCATCCCGGCCAGCCGTACGAAGACGAAACGCTGGTGGTTCGTTCTCTGGCGGCAGATTCGCCAGCAAGAGTGAGTGAGGAGCTTGCGCACTCCTTGACTCACGTCTGGGCGCATTCCACACATCCGTGGATCGAAGAAGGGCTTGCGGAGTTCTCGCGATTGCTATGGCTGGAGCGGAGCGCAGGACGCGCGGAGGCCCTGAAGGCCTTGCAGCAGGCAGGAAAGGTGATTGCGGGTCGAGAGACATCGCACGGTTCGAGCCTCGACCCAGGCGGCGCACCATCGTCTTCCTCTTTAAGTTCTTCAGTCTCAGGCGAAATCTCGCCACTCGCGTTGCATGGCGGAGAGCCGTTGGCGGACAGCTCGGATGAGGTTTTCTATCGCACTAAGGCGGCTGCGGTGTGGTGGATGTTGCGCGGGATCGCGGGAGACGCTGCTCTAAAAGCGGCGCTGACCGCGTACGCGCATGATGCAGCGGCGGACAAAGATCCTAAGGCGATCGAACTCGAGCTGGAGAAGAGCTCGCACAAGGATCTGCGCTGGTTCTTCGAGGACTGGGTTTACGAGGACCATGGTCTGCCGAGACTCTCGATCGCCAATGTTGCGACGAGCGAGCTAAAGGGACGGACGGGTCTGCCGGACGGATGGCTAATCGCGGTCGAAGTTCGCAATGACGGGGACGCGGCGGTTGAGGTGCCGATCACGATCAGCTCCGTGGGCTCGACGCAGATGGAACGTTTGCGAATCGCGGCACGCTCCTCCGCTTCCACGCGGATCGTGTTTGCGGGAACACCCGAGCAGGTGACAGTGAACGACGGCAGCGTTCCGGAGGCAGACCAGAGCACACATGTTCGCCGGCTTGCACTGGCGAGGTAACGGCAGGGCTCGCGCAGTCCCACCTTTCGGGGATGGGTCTGATACCAACCGGGTATACGCGGGAGATCGTACGGTGCGACATACTTGGCGGATCAAAAGGTCCTGCGCAACGGAGCTTTGATCATCGCAATTTTGGTTCTTCCGCAAAGAAAATTCCCGCCTAAAGAAAAGGGCTCCAGCGAGAACGCCTTCTCGCCGAGCCCTTTTCTTGTCGATCAAATTGACCGAAATTACTGCTCGTTCTTCTTGCTTCTCGGGTTCGTCGGGCTGTCCCCGGTGCTTCCAGCGTTGGCGGCGCCATTCGTTTCGGAGCCCTTAGGTTTCGTGGCGCTGGAGGTGCTGCGACTCGAACGGTTGCTATTGGTGCTGTCCTGGTCTTTCTGGGTTTTGCTTGATTTGCCGGTCTGCGATGCGGACGAACTACCATCCGTGGCACTGTCCGAAGAGCTCGCCGGAGCCGCGGAGCCGCTTGCGCTATCGGATGAGGACGCTGAAGGCGGCGTTCCGCTGGGCGTGGTCGATTGTGATTGCTGGGCAAAAGCACCGGTTGCGAGGATAGTGCAAAGTGCCAGCGAGCCGATTCCAAGTACTTTTTCTGTAGAACTCATTGTGTGTCCCTTTCCCGAAGAGAATTCCCTTGATAAATCGTTATAGAAAACTACTGTTGCGGCGTGGTGCTGGCCGGGTTGGTGCTGGTGGTGCTTGCCGGGTCGGTGCTGGAAGGTGAAGCAGTGGACGGTGAGGTGGTGCGTCCGGTGCTGCTGGTCGAGCCTGCGCTGCCCATAGGACTGGTGCTGGGGGTACCACTCATTGGGCTAGCGGCTCCGCTGCCGCTGGCTGGCGAGCCCGCACCCACAGAAGAATTTGGTTTGGTCGCATCTACACCACCGATAGGCGATGTGGCAGTGCCAGTGGAACTACCGGCAGCAGTGCCAGTGGAACTACCCGCAGCAGTGCCAGTGGAACTACCGGCGGTAGACCCGTTGCGGCCGCGTTGTGTGGCTGTGCGGCTACGGTCCGTGCTGTTCTGTTCTGTTTGGGTTGTGGTTGAGCCCGTCTGGGATGCCGACGACTGCCCACTCGAGTCGTAGCTGCCCGCGGTAGCGCTGCCTTGCGAGGTGGTAGGGGATGTGGGATCGCTTACGCTGCCGGACGAAGATGCTGCGGGCGGCGTGCCGGTGGGGACCGTCGACTGTGACTGCTGCGCAAATGCGCCCGTCGCCAGGATGGTGCAAAGTGCGAGCGAGCCGATTCCGAGTACCTTTTCTGTAGAGCCCATTGTGTATACCTCTCCCGGGGGCAAATCCCCTCTGCAAAATGGATGGCGATGCACTGGGATTGGCTGCCGCAGATCATACGATTTTCGATTTAAAACACCGGCCGCGTTGATGCGATCAATGCGATAAACACTGAAGATTAAGGGACTTGGAGAAACTTACTCGATGGCGGGAATTTTTGAAGCGGAAGTCGGAAAGAACTCCTGCATGGTTGCTGTAGAAGCAGATTGGTGTAAGGGTTCGACTGATATCAGGAGGCTGAGGACTGAACGAAGCAAACACAGCGCGTGAAGCGATTGCTCACGCAGCAGCGCGGCTGAGTGCTTCCGAGCACCTGCGCACGCTCGCGCAGCAGGATGCCACTCTGCTGCTGTTGCATGCGTTGGGAATCACGCGAGCTCAACTGCTCGCCGACCCGTTCCGAAGACTTACATCCGATGAGCGCTCTCGTTACGAAGCGGAGGTGGATCGACGGCTCACCCATGAGCCGATCCAGTACATCGTGGGTGAGCAGGAGTTCTTCGGGCTTGCGCTGCACGTTACTCCGGCGGTGTTGATCCCCAGGCCGGAGACGGAGCTGCTGGTCGAAGCTGTGCTGGGAGAGATCGACCCTTCCGCGAATGTCTCAATTGTGGACATTGGAACGGGTTCCGGGGCGATTGCCATTGCCCTCGCGGCGCATCGGCCCAAGGCGCGCGTTGTGGCAACGGACATCTCGCAGCGTGCACTGGATGTTGCAAGCGGAAACGCGAGGCTGCAAGGGCTAGCCGACCGCATTCGTATGGTGGAGGCGGATCTGCTGCAAGGCATCGAGCACGAAGCGCCATTTGATGTGATCGTGTCGAATCCCCCGTACATCCCGTTCGCCCACGGAAGCGAGCTTCATCCGCAGGTTCGTGAATTCGAACCCGCCACTGCTTTGTTTGCGACCGGTGAGGGTCTGGACGTGTATCGCGCGCTGATTCCGCAGGCGTGCAAGTCGCTGGTGCCTGCGGGTTTGCTTGCCATGGAGATTGGCTATGGGCAGCAGCTGGCGATTACCGAATTGTTAAAAGAATGGGCCACTGTTCGATTCCTCGCTGACCTGCAAGGTATACCTCGTGTTGCGCTCGCCCGCAGGCGATAGGTTGAGTCGTGGATCGTACGGAGTTCTCTGAGGTGGAAATGGTTAGCTCTCCCACAACCAGGCTGCTCCGCGCACTCCGCTGGCGTCGCCATGCAGCGCTTTGCGAATGGGTGTGGCCAGTTCGCCTCCGCCGAAGAGATGGCGGGCTACTAGGCCGGGGAGGTTGGCGTAGAGCCGCTCCATGCGGGAGAGGCCGCCGCCCAGAACGATAACGTCCGGGTCGAGCAGATTCACCACGGAAGCAAGCGATCGCGCGATCCTCCACTCCAGTCGATGGAGACTATCCGCCGCCGCCTGGTCGCCGGCCTCGGCCGCCGCGGCGATCTCTGGCCCGGCGAGCGGCGGGTACGCGCCCGGATTGACGTTGGCGTGGTCGCGGGCGAGAGCAGTGCCGGAGATCCAGGTCTCAATGCAGCCGTGCTGACCGCAGTAGCAGGCGGGTCCCGGCAGTTCATCCTGCGCCGCCCACGGCAACGGGTTGTGGCCCCATTCTCCCGCTACGCTGTTGGGCCCGACGTGCACGCGCCCGTTCGCTGCAATTCCTCCGCCGCATCCGGTGCCCAGAATTGCGGCAAAAACGAGGCCGGCGCCGGACGCCGCGCCGTCCGTGGCCTCGGAGATGGCGAGGCAGTTCGCATCATTGGCGCAGCGCACGGGGCGGGCAAGCGCGTTTGCGAGGTCAGTTTCGAGCGATTTGCCGTTCAGCCATGTAGAGTTCGCATTCTTCACGAGGCCTGTGCTGCGGACAATGGTTCCAGGGATTCCGACACCGACCGAAGCTCGATTGGCTCCGTCTTCGCTTCGGATGCGGCGTTCAAGCTCGGACACGGTTTCGACGATCGTCCTTACCGTGGCCGCGTAATCGTCGTGCGGGGTGGCCAAACGAAGGCGGGCAAGCTCCCGGCCGCTCGGACCGAAGGCAACACCTTCCGTCTTCGTGCCGCCAAGGTCGATACCAATTCGAATGGGTCGTGTCATGCGAGTATCCTGTGTCAGTGAGCGTAAACCCCCTGTTTAAGGGACTTCCTGCTGCCCAAAGTCGGCTTGGCCAGTGTAGTCGCTGGAACTGCGACTCGCTGTCGGGCGGGCATCCAAGAAGATGAGGCAGAACAAATGAGGTATCGGCCGGTCCCCGTCATCCTGATCGCGCTTGCTGTATTTGCAGTGGAAGGGTGCGGTGGGCATAATCCGAGTGCAGGGGATACAACCAGATCCGGAACCGGCACGATCTCGAGGGGTGCTGTTCAGGAGCCAGTCACTGCCGGGGCATTTGCGCAGCCGAACTTTGACTACTACCTGCTCAATCTCTCGTGGTCGCCTGAATTCTGTCGCACTCATCCGACCAATCCGCAATGTGGGGCTCGGCCGGGCTTTGTGGTGCACGGGCTATGGCCACAGAACAACGATGGCAGTTATCCGGAAAATTGCCCCGGGATGGCGAGGCCTCCCCATGACGCAGCGTATCTGGACCTGATGCCTACGGTGTCGCTGATCCGGCACGAATGGCAGACGCATGGGACCTGCACGGGTCTGAACCCCGATGCCTACTTTGCGGAGGTGCGCAGCGCGTTTCGCAAGGTGGCAATCCCGTCCATGTTTGCCAGTACGCAGACTCCCCCGAAGTCCGTTGCGCCAGAAGAACTGTTGCAAGCGCTCGAGGAGGCGAACCCATCGTTTCCAAACGGAGCATTCGCGGTGACGTGCGGCAACAACGAGTTCACAGCGATTGAGGCCTGCTTCGATAAGCACCTGAATCCGATTGCGTGCAAGGGTGTCCACTCATGCCGCACGAAGGCAATTAAAATCGCACCCCGATGACGCTGGCTTGATGAACTCAGGTATGCCGGCGACCGGTAGAGCTTGTCTACTCGCCCAGCATAATCCGGCGAATGCCGTTGGCACGACCGGTTGCTCCGTCGCACTCGATCAGCGTGGCACACATCTTCGGATTGCCCTTGGCGGCCTCGAACTTACCCGGCATTCCGGTGAGGAAACGCTGAACTACAAGCTCAGTCTCCACGCCGATGACAGAGTCGAACGGGCCGCTCATGCCGACATCGCTCTGATACGCCGTGCCATGGCGGAGCAGCCGTTCGTCGGCCGTGGGCACGTGAGTGTGCGTTCCCAACACCGCCGTTACGCGGCCATCCAGATACCAGCCGAGGGCCATCTTTTCGCTGGTTGCTTCCCCATGAATATCGACTAGCACCACCTTGGCGCTGATTTTCCCCAACAGCGCGTCAGCCTTGCGAAATGGATCGTCACAACTGGACATGAAGACTCGACCTTGCATGTTGATGATGGCGTACGCCTGGCCGCTCGGAAGCTCTCCCTGGTAGGAGCCGAAGCCAGGCGTACCAGCGGCGTAGTTTGCCGGGCGGAGCACACGGCGGCCGCGCTCGTGGGAGCTCTCGGGGACGCTCATGTACTCGAAGATCTCTTTCTTGTCCCAAATGTGATTCCCAGTCGTAATTACGTGAGCGCCAAGGTCGAACAACTCTTCGGCAATCGCAGGGGTGATGCCGAATCCGCCTGCAGCGTTCTCGCCGTTGATCACAAGCAGGTCGACCTCGTTGGATTCCAAGACATGCGCCAAATGCTCCTGCACAATGCGTCTTCCGGCCGAGCCAAACACATCACCGACAAACAAAATGTTCACTGGAAAAGGCTAATTCATTGCCGCGGAAACTGGGTACCCGAAGGTTGGGGCAATCCCCGTTCCGCGTGGTCGGCTCGACGTTACCTGTGTTAGTTTGCTCTGCATGGCGCAAAGCGGACGGTTCGGTCTCAGCCTGAGGATTCTGATGGTGCTGGCATCCGGGCCGGACGCGATGCACACTTCAGCAGATATCGCCGCGGCCCTCTCCGAGAGTGCTGTGATGGTTCGGCGGTGCTTTCTTCTGCTGCATAAAAGGGATCTGATCGAGCAGCGAAAGGGCCCCCATGGAGGAGCACGCCTCAAGCTCGCACCCAAGCAGATTGGCCTGGGCGACATCTACCTGGCGACAGAAGGGGATTGGCTGGCCACCGATGAGCCGGCGATCTCCGGATTGTTGCGCCGAGTGCGAAGGGACGGAATCGAGGCCATGAACGAGACGACGCTGGCCCAGGTGCTGAAACGCACCAGGAAGCACGAGGCGGGTCGCTCGGCGGCGACTGCAAAAAAGACACGGGCCGAGCACCACGCCTGATTCCTCTCTGCAGGCGGGAAGCGGTGGCGGTCAGGTAAACTGAAGCCGCATGCAGCAACCAGCTCGAGCTCTCGATTTCGCCGGCGCAATCAGCAATTCAACCCAGAGAGGCAAGCGACATTCCAGGTTCGCTTCGCTGGTCTGCGGTCTTTTTCTTCTCTCTGTTCCGGATCTTGAAGCGCAGCTTGCAGTAGACCCTACTGCCCTGGGATCGCCATTGTCGGGAGCCGCTGCTCCACAGACAGCCGGAGCTTCCTCGCAGACATCGTCGGCGTCGAACGTCTGCACCGGTCCTTACGCCGCATCGAATCCGAGCTGCGCCGTGTTCAACCCTTACGGCACCAGCACGTATGGGACCAATCCGTTCAGCAATATGTACGGCAACGCTCTATCCCAGAGCGACACGCTGGATCTAAGCCAAGGCACCCAGAACGGGCAAAACGCGTACTGGCCTTTGACGGCACAGGGCAGGCTTGCCTTCGGGTTGTTCGCTCCACCGGTGACCACTGACTTCCAGCGCGCGGTCCAGCGCAGCACAGGCCGGAGCCTGCCGGTTTTTGGAGAGTCGATCTTCAGTTATTTCCCGACGACATTTGCGCCTGCAAACAATATTCCGGTATCGCCCAACTACGTTATCGGACCGGGCGATGAGATACGAATCCAGCTCTGGGGCCAGAATAATTTCCGCAGTCAATACATCGTCGATCGCACTGGAAACATTCAAATTTCCCAAATTGGACCAGTCCATGTGGCTGGTATTGAGTTCTCGCAACTCACGGATTTCTTGCGCACCCAGTATTCGCGCGTTTACCGGAACTTTGACCTCAATGTGAATCTTGGCTCTCTTCGTTCCATTGAGGTCTTTGTTGTGGGGCAAGCTCGCCTGCCCGGCAGCTATACCATCAGCTCGCTTAGTACCGTGCTCAACGCTGTTTTCGCTTCGGGCGGGCCGCTCCCGCAGGGCAGTCTTCGCGATATCCAACTGAAGCGCGGCAATGAAGTGATTCTTCACTTCGATCTTTATGACCTTCTGCTGCACGGCGACAAGAGCAAGGACGTAACGCTGCAATCCGGCGATGTCATTTTTATCCCGCCCGTCGGTGCTCAGGTTGCACTGCTTGGCAGCGTTAATACCCCGGCTATTTACGAGATCCGGGGTGAGAAGACTTTCCAGCAGGTAATCGAGCTTGCGGGTGGGCTGACAAATACGGCGTCTACCGCGCAGGTCCACGTTGATCGTGTTGACAGTCATTCCCAACGCGGCGCCCTCGACATAAATCTCAATACGAACACTCAAGCGGCGCTGCAGGATGGCGACATTCTGAATGTATTGTCGGTGATTGATCGCTTCAAAAATGCGGTGACTCTACGTGGTAACGTTGCGGACCCGGGCCGCTACTCCTGGCATGAGGGCATGCGTGTCTCCGACCTGATTCCGAGCCAGGATGCACTTGTTACGCGCGATTACTACCTGCGCATG
>Ga0181468_100096_pt1 | contig 14501 bp, 12 predicted proteins | sample InSIn1SAF170_2_FD_119080 | JGI IMG/M metagenome (GOLD analysis project Ga0181468, IMG submission 119080) | Clean room microbial communities from NASA Spacecraft Assembly Facility at Jet Propulsion Laboratory, Pasadena, California, USA -... ... | reverse complement strand
AAGGTGTTTGTTGCTTAATGTGTTGGAAAACTTGTTTCAATGCCAAATTGGGCATGAGACTGGTATCGCTATAATGGCTATAAAAACAGAAGTTCCAATACTGCGCATGGTCATGTGGGAATAATCAACTTCTGGCACAGTTGGCATAGGTATTCTACGATTGCGCTGCTTTCCGTAAGTCGTATCGTCTGAGTATTATGTGGAATGTCGAGCGTTGGAAATTTCAGATTCGTTTGTTTAGCTTGTGTTGTATCATAAAGTTTGAGTTCATAAGATAGCTCAAGTTCCTCAAGTAGCCAAAGAATACGTTGTGAACGCGAGTTTTGAAGATGATGTAAGATCATAAATATTTTTAGTTTTAAGTGATTGATCGTATCTATAAAAAGAAGAATAAAGGAAATTTAGGATGAAAAATAGAAATGTTGCGATTTTAAGTGCTGTTTTAGTTTTGGTAAGTCCTCAACTGCTATGGGCGAATATGTCCTATCAAACAGGCGATATTATTTTTCACGTCTCAAAGTCGCAACAAAGTTTAGGGATACAAAAAGCGACCAAGTCTCGTTATAGCCATATGGGTTTAATTGTTAATAGAAATGGAAAAGCGTGGGTTTTAGAGGCAGTTCAGCCTGTGAAATATACGGTACTTCAGCAGTGGATTGATCGTGGGGTTGAGCGGCATTATGTGGTGAAGCGCTTTAAAACGAATTTGACTGTTCAGCAAAAGCAGACGCTAATCAAGAACGCAGAACAATACTTAGGCCAGCCTTATGATCTTTATTTTGAGTGGGACAATCGTGCTTTATATTGCTCAGAAATAGTATGGAAGGCCTATCATGATGCTTTAGGCATTGAGTTGGCGCCGTTATCCAAACTGAAGCAATTTAATTTAACTTCGCCTGAAGTCAAGCAACTCATGCAACAGCGATATGGGCAAAGCATTCCCTTGAATGAAACTGTGATTGCGCCACAGGCTATTTTTGCCTCGACCGCTTTAGTTGAAGTTGATCGTAAATAGACAAGCAATAAAAAAGCCCAAGTCATAATGCTTGGGCTTTTTTGTGAGATGACTTTAGAAAGAATCAATCTCGAATATGGCGTCCCTACGGGGATTCGAACCCCGGTTACCGCCGTGAAAGGGCGATGTCCTAGGCCTCTAGACGATAGGGACAGTACAGAAGTGATGTTTTAAAACCGATTACTTTTGATCTTAAGTAATGGCGTCCCTACGGGGATTCGAACCCCGGTTACCGCCGTGAAAGGGCGATGTCCTAGGCCTCTAGACGATAGGGACTTAATAAAACTTTACTTCTGAAATTGGCGTCCCTACGGGGATTCGAACCCCGGTTACCGCCGTGAAAGGGCGATGTCCTAGGCCTCTAGACGATAGGGACGTTTCAGAGGTGGGCGTATATTAGGGCGAAAATAGAGGGGTGTCAAACGCTTTTCTCTAAATAATTCCAGTTTTAAGTGTTGAGTGCATAAATTTAAAACAATCTAGATAAAGTGATTAAAAATCATATGATTTAAGCCGATTTTTTAAGCAAGCTTAGCAAGTTGTTGATGAACTCGGGATGGCGTAAATAGCCTTCGATCAGATGAGGATGAGCAAGATCAGTAGTGATTTGCTTGTTGATAATGGCGGGAGTAAAAGCAAACAGTTTTTGGTTCAGCGGAAAAGCACTCAGAAAATCAGCATCTGAATAAAAATTGATCCAATCGCCATATAAAGCTGCAGGCCGTTGAATAGGTTGCTGTAAATGGCACTGGATAACGCGAAAGGCAAGTGGTGAACCGAGAGTAATCAGTGCTTGAATCTTAAGCTCGGGGTGTTGAATTAAATAATTATAGGCAATTACGCTGCCTAGAGAGTGGGCAATCACAATATTGGGTTTCGTACCGTGTAAGTGCTCACGCAGACGTATATGTACGGTGTGGATGAAGTGTGGATTGGATAAATATAGATATGCTTCCATCAAAAAACGATGGATAAAGCTACTATGCAGATCTGGGAAGTGGTTGATTAAACTGGCTAAATCACGTAAGGCCAGATCTTTGCCGAGGAGGCTGATGTATTTAATTTTATTATTGAATGAGAGTTCATCTGAAATGGTGAGCTGAGGGTTTTTAGAAATTTCAGCTTGATGTTCGATATTGGGTACAGCGGTGTGCGTCAGGTGAATAGGATGCAAAAAGGAAAAAGGAGACCAATGTTGTGGCATGAGGGTGCTGGCGTTGAGGGTGTTTTCTAAATGCTGACGTGTTAGAAGATCTCCATAAAAGGCCAGCCGACTGTGCCGCTGAAGATAGGGAAGGTCATCTGCGCGGCCAAGTTCGCTCAGTACCTGTTGTAAGATCACAAGCCAATGTTGAAGCAGGGTACGTGCAGTCTTGTGCTGCTGATTCATCCCATGAATCCATACAATATTCATCGTGCATGCACCGATGATGTACTTGATCAAAACAGTATAAAAAAAGAGCGACCGAAGTCGCTCTTTTTAACAATACGGATTAAGTTTTCTTGTGATAAAAGGTGTAATAACTGGCATAACATACTGCAATAAACAATAAACAACCAAAGAAACTAATACGCATACTTGGATCAAACACCATGCTGACGCAGGTGATAAAGCAGAAGATAAAGCCAAGGATTGGCACAATAGGAAACAGGGGTGCTGCAAAACCTAATTCTTCTTTTTTACGTCCTTGTTTATACCATTGGCGACGGAAGTTAAATTGGCTTAAGCAAATACTCATCCAAACGACGACCATGGTAAAGGCTGCAATACCAAGTAGATTGGTGAAAATTGTTTCAGGTGCAAACTGTTCTGACAGTAAACCCGGCATACCGCCAATCATGGTCACAATGACTGCAACGTAAGGGACACCACGTGCATTGATTTTTGAGAAGACTGATGGTAATTGCTTTTGATAAGACAACGACCACATCATACGCGAAGCGGCAAATAGTCCTGAGTTCGCAGCAGATAGCAACGCAGTGATAATCACAAAACGAATGATATCTTCAGCATAAGGAATGCCAATGTGTTGGAATACGGTTACAAATGGACTGCTACTCACGCCTTCAGCCGCTAAACCTGCCTCTTGATGCGGAAGGAGTGAAGTCACGACCAAGATGGTACCCACAAAGAAAATCAATAAGCGGAAAATTGCAGTATTGATGGCTTTGGGTACATTCTTAGCAGGATCTTTGGTTTCACCCGCAGCAACACCAATCAGCTCTGTACCAGAAAATGCAAAGTTCACGATCAACATGGTGGTAAAGATAGGGAACAAGCCTTCTGGGAACCAACCCTGAGCCGTTAAGTTGCTAAATAAAGGCGCAGCTTCATAGCCTCTGTAGCCAATCACGCCAAAAATAGCGAGTAGACCCAATAAAATAAAAATAACAACGGTGATAACTTTGACTAAAGCTAACCAAAACTCAGATTCAGCGAACCATTTGGTCGAGATCATATTTAAACTAAATACAAAAGCACCAAAAATTAGAGTCCACATCCACATTGAACTATTTGGAAACCACTCCTGCATGAGAAGTGCAGCAGCTGTAAACTCGGTTCCTAGCGTGACGGACCACGTTAGCCAGTACAGCCATGTGATGGTATAACCTGTACCTGGTCCAATATAGCGTTTGGCATAGGCGCCAAATGAACCAGACTCAGGCATATGAACAGCAAGTTCCCCTAAACACAGCATGACCATATATGCAATGATCCCGCCGAGGAAATAAGAAATAATGGCACCTACAGGCCCCGTTTGTGCAATGACTTCACCCGATCCTAAAAATAGGCCAGTCCCGATTGCGCCACCAAGCGAAATCATAACCAGATGTCGAGTACTCATAGCGCGTTTTAAAGGCGCAGAATTGCCCTGATGCGAAGCATCATTCGGAGATGAGTGCATAAGCGTTAATAAGTTCAGGAATGAAGCGGGCTATTGTAGTGAAAAACTGCAAATCTGCAATGAAATAATAGTAATTATGAATAAGTGTTGATCGGATAAGATCAAGAGATGGCGTCCCTACGGGGATTCGAACCCCGGTTACCGCCGTGAAAGGGCGATGTCCTAGGCCTCTAGACGATAGGGACGTTGCGAGGTGATGCGTATATTAAGGATTAAAGGCCTATTTGTCAAAAGGGTTTTTGCTCTGTGATGGTTGAAAGTTCAAACATTAGGCAAAACAAGTAATTAAATTGAATGAATTTTTTATTGTTGCAAAAGTGAGCTCAAAAAATAAGCTTGAGCTCACTTTGCTGAAGGTGCTTAGTTTTTATTATGATAGAGCCAATAGTAACTGGCATAGCAAGCCGCCATAAAGAGCAAGCAGCCAATAAAACCTGAAAGCATTTCAGGGTCGGCCGCCATACTTAAACCTGTTGCTGTACAGCAAATAAAACCTAGGATCGGAACCAACGGATACCAAGGGGTACGGAATTTCAGCTCCGATAAAGCATGGCCTTGCTTTAACCATTGGCGACGAAAGTTAAACTGACTCCAGCAAATACTCATCCAGACAATCACCATAGTGAATGCTGCAATACCCATTAAGTTCTTAAAAATGACATCTGCACCAAATTGCTCAGAGAGCAAGCCCGGCAAGCCACCAATCATGGTGACCCAAATGGCAATATAAGGCACGCCAGATTTACTTACTTTAGCAAAAAGCTTGGGCAATTGGTTTTGTGAGGACAGGGCCCACATCATGCGTGATGCAGCATATAAGCCTGAGTTCGCGGTTGATAATAATGCAGTGATAATCACAAAGCGAATAAAGTCTTCGGCATAGGGAATGCCCATTTGGGTGAATACAGTCACAAATGGACTGCTGCTTAAGCCGCCCATGTCCACCTACTTGCAAACCTGTGTTGGTGTAGCTAAGTAGCGAACTGATGACAATGATAGTACCAACAAAGAAAATAATCAGGCGCCAAACCGCGGCATGAATGGCTTTGGGTACATTTTTTTCTGGGTTTTCAGTTTCACCTGCGGCAATGCCAATCATTTCTGTGCCATTAAAGGCAAAGTTCACAATTAATAAGGTGGTAAACAACGGAATAAGGCCATTTGGTAGCCAGCCTTGTGCAGTCAAATTGCTAAATAAGGGCGCAGATTCATAGCCTTGAAAAGGGATAACACCGAAAATACAGGCAAAGCCTAATAGAATGAAAATGAGTACAGTTGCGACTTTAATCATGGACAGCCAAAACTCAGACTCTGCAAAAGCTCGGGTTGAACTGAGGTTTGAAATCAGAACGCCACTGGCAAAGATTAACGTCCATAACCAGATCGACGTTTGTGGGAACCATTCCTGTACCAAAATGGCTGCTGCGGTAAATTCGGTGCCAAGTGTTGCTGACCAGCCGAGCCAATACATCCACGACACCATATAACCTGTGCCAGGGCCAATATAACGTGTTGCAAAGGCACCAAATGAACCAGAAACAGGTAGATGTACTGCAAGCTCTCCAAGGCAAAGCATGACCATATATGCGATCAACCCGCCAATAATATAAGCCAGCACAGCACCAAGAGGGCCTGCCTGAGAAATCACTTCGTCTGAGCCCATGAACAGGCCTGTGCCAATGGCACCACCAAGCGATAACATGATCAGGTGGCGCGTGCTCATGGCACGCTTTAATGAGGTATTTTGCGGTGAATCCGTTGAAGACTGCGAAAGGCGGCGTTGCAGATTGCATAGAAAATCAAAGAATGGGCTTAAAGTTATATTCTAGTTTTTAATAAGATGAAAAATCACGTGAATTGAAATTTTCTAATGAACTCTTAGTATTAATTTAAAAAACAAATGTTTAAAGTCGACTTTTAGTGGTCAGGTGTTGGGTAAGAAGGGCTGTTTTCAGCACTTGAGTGGATTTCTTGTGCAACAGGGGCTTGTTTGGTGCCTTGTTGGACAAACCATAGATAAAAAATAGAAGGTGATAGAATCAATAAAAAGATTAAAAATTTCTTAAGCATAACAATCAACCTTGAAAAACACGGACCATAGTATAGCGAGTGCATGGTTAAAATTGAAATGAAACATCGGTGGTCAATCAGAACCGATTAAATAAAAAGTGTTATTTTCTAGAAAAAGATGGCGTCCCTACGGGGATTCGAACCCCGGTTACCGCCGTGAAAGGGCGATGTCCTAGGCCTCTAGACGATAGGGACGTTGCGAGGATGGCGGTATCTTATTGATCCGCCACCAGAGTGTCAAGTAGGTGTGGTGCGAGTTTGTTCAAAATATAACAGAACAGTTCAGCGGTCTTTTGAGTGTCGTATAAAGCTGAGTGTGCCTCTCTACCATCAAACTCAATCCCTGCTTGAATACATGACTTCGCAAGAACAGTTTGACCAAACATCACAGCACTTAAGGTGACGGTGTCAAATACAGAAAAACTGTGAAATGGGTTTTGATTTTTAGTCCCTGTACGTGCAATCGCTGCCTGTACAAAACCTAAATCAAAGTGGGCGTTATGACCGACCAAGACTGCATGTGTACAGTTCTGTTGGCGACGAACTTCATTGACGGCTTTAAAAATACGTTTTAATGCTGTTTTTTCGTCTTCAGCCATGGCCATGCGCATGGGGTTAAAGGGATCAATACCAATAAAGTCCAATGAGCGACGGTCTAGATTTGCACCTTCAAAGGGGTTGATATGCGCATGATGTGCGGGACCCGGTACAAATTGACCTTCTTCATTATAAATAATCGGAATTGCGGCAATTTCCAATAAGGCATCGGTCTGTGCATTAAAACCTGCTGTTTCGACATCGACAACAACAGGTAGAAAACCACGGAAACGCTGACCAATTATTGGCAATGTTTCATTTGTCACACTTTTCTCCATTGAATGGTTTTACCCGCATACAGCGGAATAATTTGTTCACCATCCAAATAGTCTAAACTCTCAGGGATGACTTGGTCTTCTTTTACCAGTGTAATTGTTGAAGTATTGCGCGGTAGACCGTAGAAGTCTGCACCAAAGTGGCTGGCAAAACCTTCAAGGCGTTCAAGTTTACCCACTTGATCAAATGCTTGAGCATAAAGTTCAATTGCCGTTGGTGCGCTGTAGCAGCCTGCACATCCACATGCATTTTCTTTGGCATTTTTAGAGTGCGGTGCACTGTCTGTACCTAAGAAAAACTTAGGGTTGGCACTGGTCGCAACTTCGAGCAAAGTTTGCTGATGGGTTTGACGTTTTAAAATCGGTAAGCAATAGAAGTGCGGTTTAATGCCACCAACCAACATATCATTACGGTTAAACAGTAAATGCTGTGGAGTAATGGTTGCAGCCACATTGCGGTCTTGTTCTAAAACAAAGTTGGCCGCTTCACTAGTCGTAATGTGTTCTAAAACCAATTTCAGTTTTGGAAATTGTTTCAGCAACGGAGAAAGAACTTCGTCTAAGAAGCGCTTTTCACGGTCAAAAATATCGACATGATTGTGTGTAACTTCACCATGCAACAGTAATGGAACCTGGTGCTCTTCAAGTTGCTCAATGACAGCATAGACTTTACGAATGTCGCTTACACCATTGTCTGAGTTGGTGGTCGCACCAGCAGGGTAGAGTTTAATCGCGTTTACAAACTCAGAATTTTTAATTTTCTTGACTTCTTCAGGCGAAGTTGTGTCAGTAAAATACAACACCATGCGTGGGTCGAAGGCATTGCCTTCTGGTACATGCGCCATGATGCGTTCTCGGTACGCATTCGCTTCCTCAACCGTTTTAACGGGAGGTACGGTATTTGGCATACAAATAGCGCGTGAAAACTGTTGGGCTAAATCGGGAACCGTACGTTGTAATGCAAGACCATCACGAAGGTGAGCGTGCCAATCATCTGGCTGGAGAATCGTAATCGTATTCAAGGCGATTTCTGTCAAAGAAATAAAACAGATGATAATGCATATGCGCCAAAAATGGTAATGACAAATAAAGGCATCTTGTCTGATTATTATGATTTATCTTTGTAATTTTGTGTTATTTTTAGGCAACTACAAGAATTAAATCTGGTCTGGTATGGAATATAAATACAACCTCGCCAAACTTCAGTATGACAAAGAAAAAATGGAAGAGCTGATTACACGACACAACCGTCGCATTGGTCAGGTTTTTCCTCAGAAATTAGAACAAGAGTTTTGGCGATTAAACTTAGAGCGCGCGCGTCGCAATATTAATGACTTTCTTTGGTCTGGTGTTTTGGCTTATTTTATTTTCGCCATTTTGACGATTCCGGGGGATTACTGGATTATTGAACAGTCTCACTTTAAACAAGATTTTATTCATTGCTTATTGGGGCTGCTAAATGGTGCAGTTTGTCTTTTATTTCTTTATGTTTTTTCACATTTTGTCAAGCTGAAGCCTTTTTTTGCCTATGCAGCCATGTTTGCTGTGTTTTGGGCCGTGGTCTCGACGACTTGGTTGACCATGTCGGTGCATACCGAAGCTTTGCGTCATCAAGCGATGATGATCATTTGCATGATTTATGTCTTGGGGTATTTGCTGACTGGGGTAAAACCAGGATATGTTTTTATGACTGGTATGGCAGCCGCTGGGGTTTCATTTTTAGTCCTGATTTCAACGCTGGTCAAGTTTGATGCGATTGTGATGGGGCGTGTGATGTTTGGTAGCTGTTTACTGGGGTTTATCATTAGTCGTATGATTTATGCTCGCGAGCGCATCATTTTTTTAAATATTCGCCGTGCTAAAATTAGTGAAAAAATACATCGAATACACACCTCAGAATTGCTGCATTTAAGTCAAAATGATGAGCTGACGAAGATATCAAATCGGCGTAATTTTGACGAAATGATGGATACTTATTATGAGCAATCACGTCAGGATGAAACACCCTTATCGATTTTGTTTATTGATGTTGATTTCTTCAAAAAATATAACGACTGTTATGGTCACCAAAAGGGCGATGATGTGATTTCATCGATTGCAAAATCTATTAAAAATGCGATTCGGCATATGGATTTTGTGGCGCGTTATGGTGGCGAAGAATTCGTAGTTTTATTGCCAGAAACCGATGCACATGGCGCTTATGCGGTTGCTTCGAATATTTACCGAGCGATTGAGCGTTTGGAAATTCCGCATGAAATGTCTGAAGTATCGCCATTTGTCACCATTAGTTTAGGGATTACAGTCTTTAAAGGCGAGGTTGATTTGAGCAAAGTCGAGTTGCTAGGGATCGCAGATCAGGCTTTATACCGTGCCAAGCAATTGGGGCGTAATCAGATTTATTATCAGCCTTTAACCACATCGACGTGTATAGAATGAATCGCTAAAATAAAAAAAACCGCTCTTATGAGCGGTTTTTTTTTGACATTCAACAAGCTTATTTGTTTTTGTCTTTTAACTGTGGAACAGCAGAACCAGTACCTACAGCTAATAAACCAGTATTGGTATAAATACCAAGTTTCGCACGAGTATCTGTGATGTCTAAGTTACGCATAGTTAACTGACCAATACGGTCCATTGGCGTAAACATTGAATCACCTTTCTCCATCGTCAAGCGCTCAGCTTCATAAGTGAGGTTTTCAGACTCTGTGTTCATGATGGTGTAGTCATTACCACGACGAAGCTCTAAAGTCACAGTACCAGTGATGGCTTTCGCAACCCAACGCTGTGCGGTTTCACGTAGCATTAATGCTTGAGAGTCGAACCAACGACCTTGGTAAAGTAAACGACCTAAACGTAGACCGTTAATACGGTACTGTTCAATCGTGTCTTCGTTATGAATACCAGTAACCAAGCGCTCATAAGCAATATGTAGAAGTGCCATACCTGGTGCTTCATAAATACCGCGAGATTTTGCTTCAATAATACGGTTTTCGATTTGGTCAGACATACCTAGACCATGACGACCACCAATACGGTTGGCTTCAAGAATGAACTCAACAGGGTCTTCGATACGTTGACCATTAATTGCAACAGGGAAGCCTTCTTCAAAAGTAATCGATACTTCTTCAGCTTTAACTTCTACGTCGTCTTTCCAGAATGCAACGCCCATGATTGGGTCAACAATTTTGATCCCTGCATTGAGGTATTCAAGATCTTTTGCTTCGTGGGTCGCACCCAACATGTTTGAGTCAGTTGAATACGCTTTTTCTTTTGACATTTTGTAGTCAAAGCCGTTGTCGATCAAGAATTGCGACATTTCAGCACGGCCACCTAATTCATCAATAAACGTTTGGTCTAACCAAGGCTTATAGATTTTAAGTGCAGGGTTGGTCAACAAACCATAACGGTAGAAACGTTCAATATCGTTTCCTTTATATGTTGAACCATCACCCCAGATGTTGACATCATCTTCTTTCATTGCGGTAACAAGCATAGTCCCTGTTACTGCGCGACCCAATGGCGTCGTGTTGAAATACGGTACACCACCAGTTGAAATGTGGAACGCACCACATTGAATTGCAGCAATACCTTCAAGTGCAAGCTGTAAACGGCAGTCAACTAAGCGAGCTTTTACTGCGCCATACGCTTCCGCTTTTTTTGGAATCGCATCGTAGTCGTCTTCATCAGGCTGACCTAAGTTTGCTGTATAAGCATAAGGTTCTGCGCCTTTTTGTTTCATCCACAAAAGTGCAGCTGAAGTATCTAGACCACCAGAGAAGGCAATACCAACTTTTTTGCCAACTGGGACATTCTGCAAGATAGTTGCATTATCAGTCATTGTTAATCCTAACGATATAAATATAGGCACCGAGAATGGGTGGCCTGAAAGAATACATATGTCCGCGATTGTAGCACTTTTCCAAATGGTTTTTCTAAAAAATCATAGGGCTTTAAAAATATTAAGGCTCATGTGCATATCGATACTGTTGAAAAATTTCTGGATAAAATCGGTTTCTATATTGTGTGCTCAATTTTTGTCTTTTTAGAAGATGTTTAGGCTGTAAATTAATCAGAAAAGAGGTGGAATTAGTTTGGTTTTAAATTGGTATTACCAATATTGTGTGATTTTTCCATTTTTTGAGTATTAAGCTGGATTTAAGTTGGGTGATTATTTTTCATATTATTAGACTAAAGTCTAAAATTGGCATTATTCAGATAAAAATATAAGTAAAAACAATGATGTTTATTTGATTGAAATATGATCATACTTATAATGGTTGAATATATTGGTCATACCAATAGTAACTTTTAATTGAAGTTTTACTTCATTTTAAATCAAAATAAGCCAAGTATAAGTCATTATTGGTTTGTTTCTCTTTACGGTTGCTTATATTGGTCTGTCCAATATTGGCAAAAGTGCCAATAATATGCTCAAAATTAAATCTTAGTAAGCATTTCAAGGAGATGACAATGCTTCAATGGCAGCAAATGTATGACCCGATGGGGAATATTTGGATTTCAAGTCTAATTGCACTGATTCCGATTATATTCTTCTTTTTGGCGCTCGCGGTATTTCGTTTAAAAGGCAGTGTGGCGGGTACGATCACCGTAGTACTTGCACTTCTTGTCTCTTTATTTGCCTATAAGATGCCGGTGCTGATGGCATTTGCATCGATGGCTTATGGTTTCCTCTACGGTTTATGGCCGATTGCATGGATCATTATTGGTGCGGTATTCCTGTATAAAATTTCAGTGAAGACAGGCCAGTTCGACATCATTCGTTCTTCTATTCTCTCAATTACTGAAGACCAACGTTTACAAATGCTGTTGGTGGGCTTTGCTTTCGGTACCTTCTTAGAGGGTGCGGCAGGCTTTGGTGCTCCTGTGGCGATTACCGCAGCATTATTAGTCGGTTTAGGCTTTAAACCTTTATATGCAGCAGGTCTCTGTCTAATCGTAAACACAGCACCTGTGGCTTTTGGTGCGATGGGTATTCCAATTATTGTTGCTGGACAAGTCTCTGGTGTCGATACGATGGAAATCAGCCAAATGGTGGGCCGTCAGCTACCATTTATGGTACCAATCGTGTTGTTCTGGATTATGGCAATCATGGACGGCTGGCGCGGGGTTAAAGAAACATGGCCAGCAGTTGTGGTAGGTGCAAGTAGCTTTGCAATTGCGCAATACTTAACTTCTAACTTTGTTGGTCCAGAATTACCCGATATTACGGCTGCAATTGCATCCCTGATTTCTTTAACAATTTTGTTTAAATACTGGCAGCCGAAGCACATTTTCCGTTTTGCAGATCAAGACGCAACGATGAGTGAAGATGTGGCTGCACAAAAAAAGCAAAAATACACTGTAGGACAAATTGCAAAAGCATGGTCTCCATTCGCGATTTTAACTGTGATGGTAACGATCTGTAGTGTGAAACCGTTTAAGGATTTATTTGCCAAAGACGGTGCATTGCATGATCTCGTGATTTCAATCAAAGTACCATTTTTGCATCAAATGATTCAAAAAATGCCGCCTGTGGTTGCTGAAATTAAAGACTATGACGCGATTTACAAGTTTGATTGGATCTCGGCGACAGGAACTGCGATCTTTATTGCAGCATTGATCACCATTGCCTATTTGAAGATGAAACCGAAAGATGCTGTGGTAACTTTTGGTGAAACTCTGAATGAGTTGAAAGTTCCCATTTATTCAATTGGTATGGTGTTGTCTTTTGCTTTTATCGCAAACTATTCGGGTATGTCTTCGACCTTGGCTTTGGCCCTTGCACATACAGGTTCAGCATTTACGTTCTTCTCGCCTTTCTTGGGTTGGTTGGGTGTATTCCTCACGGGTTCAGATACTTCTGCCAATGCACTGTTTTCAGCACTTCAAGCCACTACGGCTCAGCAAATTGGTGTGCCAGAAGTTTTACTGGTGGCAGCAAATACCAGTGGTGGTGTGACCGGTAAGATGATTTCACCTCAATCGATTGCGATTGCGTGTGCGGCGGTAGGACTGGTTGGTAAAGAGTCTGATTTATTCCGTTTTACCTTAAAACACAGTATAACGTTCACAATTATGATGGGTATTATGATTACTCTACAAGCCTATGTGTTCCCATGGATGATTCCATAACACAAATTGTGTCAACGTTAAGGAAAGCAGATGAAAGTCTCCGATAAAGCTGTACAAAGCCTGCGTGTATTGATTGAACAAAGCAATATGCAAGTTGGAGACCGTCTGCCTGCTGAAAGAAAACTGTGTGAACAGCTTCAAGTCTCTCGCTCTTCTTTAAGAGAGGCCATTTCGCAGTTGACCAGCATGGGTATGTTGGTCAGCAAAGTAGGGGCGGGGACTTTTTTAAAACAATTACCAGCAACTTGGTCCAGTTATCAAATCGTACAACCGATTAGTAATTTGATAAGTGAAGATCCTGCCTACCGATTTGATGTGCAAGAGGCGCGCATTATTTTAGAAGGTGGAACAACTTGGTATGCAGCACAACGTGCAACCCAAGAAGATCTGGTGAACATCCGACATCATTATGATCAGATTAACCATTTTCAGGCTTTGGGAAATGATGACGAGGCGGCTCGTGCAGATGCGAAATTTCATTTAGCGATTGCTGAAGCATCTCATAATTTGGTTTTGATTCAGATGATGCGTGGTCTGTTTGATTTGTTGCAGTTCAACGTCGCTTTGGGACGCCGAAAAGTCTATAGCGAAGCACACCGTTTTGATCAATTGCATGATCAGCACTTTCAAGTCATGAATGCAATTGAACGTCGTGATCCAGAAGCTGCACGTAAGGCAGTCTGTGGACACATTGAGTTTGTAGTACAACAGGTGCGAATGATTGATGAGGAAGAAGCTCGTCGTCAGCGTGCCAGTCGATTAAACAGGATATAAGCATGATTATTTCTTCTGCCAATGACTACCGTGAAGCGGCACGACGTCGTTTACCGCCATTTTTATTCCATTACATCGATGGTGGTGCGTATGCAGAATATACCCTGAAGCGTAATGTAGAAGATTTATCAAAAATTGCTTTGCGCCAGCGTGTACTGAACGACATGTCACAGTTAAGTTTAGAGACCAAGCTGTTTGATGAAACTTTGTCGATGCCTGTTGCATTATCTCCTGTCGGTTTAACAGGCATGTATGCACGCCGCGGTGAAGTTCAAGCTGCGGTTGCTGCAGATAAAAAGGGTATTCCGTTTACACTGTCTACCGTTTCAGTATGTCCAATTGAAGAAGTGGCACCTGCGATTCAGCGTCCAATGTGGTTCCAGCTCTATGTACTACGTGACCGTGGTTTCATGAAAAATGCTTTGGAGCGTGCTAAAGCGGCAGGCTGTTCAACCTTGGTGTTTACTGTGGATATGCCTGTTCCGGGGGCGCGCTATCGTGATGCCCACTCGGGTATGAGTGGTCCAAATGCAGCAATGCGCCGTTATATGCAGTCGTGTTTCCACCCACACTGGGCGTGGAATGTCGGCATGATGGGACGTCCGCATCTGGGGTGATGGTTCAACATATAAAGGAAACGATATTGAACGTTTCTACCGTTATGGTTTGTTGACCAACCCTGCACTTAAAATCTATAAGCCTTGGTTAGACCAAACGTTTATTGATGAATTA
>Ga0181468_100095_pt1 | contig 14509 bp, 12 predicted proteins | sample InSIn1SAF170_2_FD_119080 | JGI IMG/M metagenome (GOLD analysis project Ga0181468, IMG submission 119080) | Clean room microbial communities from NASA Spacecraft Assembly Facility at Jet Propulsion Laboratory, Pasadena, California, USA -... ... | reverse complement strand
ATTTGCGCCGCCTTTGGCGTCCGGATCGCTGTGCAGGTTGATGCGGCGAGCTGCTATTTGATACCGCGCTTGATAATCGCGAATGATACGATATGCACTTAAGTCCATATTGACCAGCCGGGGGGCTTGGTGAGGACATATTTTGACGCCTTCTCCTATGCTCGCGGCCGCTGAAGCCAAATTTCAGCTTCTGGTTGATGCCGTCACAGATTACGCGTTGTATATGCTCGATTTGGAAGGCCGGGTCGCGACATGGAATAGCGGTGCGTATAAGGCCAAGGGCTATACGGCTGAGGAAATCGTCGGCCGGCATTTTTCCTGCTTTTTCACGGCTGAGGATAGAGCGTCCGACCTTCCAAAACGCGCATTGCGTTTAGCGGCAGAGGAAGGTCGCTTTGAGGCGGAAGGCTGGCGAGTCCGAAAGGACGGCAGCCTTTTCTTCGCCAACTCCATCATCGAACCGATACGCGACGCTGCCGGCCAACTGGTCGGCTACGCAAAGATAAGTCGCGACATCACCAAAAGGCGCGAACGGGAGCAGGCGCTTTTTCAGGCCGAGCAACGCTTCGGCCTCCTTGTGCAGGGCGTGAAGGACTGCGCCATCTACATGCTCGACACGCAGGGTATCATAACCAACTGGAACACGGGCGCACAGGCTATCAAGGGCTATGATGCCGACGAGGTGGTGGGGAAACATTTCTCCATATTCTACACCGCTGACGACCGCATCGCGGGAACACCTGAAAAGGCTTTGGCCACGGCCCTGGCCCATGGCAAATATGAGACCGACGCCTGGCGTGTCCGCAAGGACGGATCGCTTTTCTGGGCCAATGTCCTGCTCGATCCCATCCATGATGAGAGTGGCAAACATGTCGGCTTTGCCAAGATCACCAGGGATATCACCGAGAAGCGGAAAGCGCAGGAACAACTGGAGGAAACGCGCGGCGCGCTGCTACAGGCACAAAAGCTCCAGGCGATCGGTGAACTGACTGGCGGGGTAGCGCATGATTTCAACAATCTGCTGACCGTGATATCCGGGGCGGCGGAGATGCTGCGAAAGCCGGACCTGCCCGAGGAGAAACGGGCCCGCTATATCGATAATATAGCCACGACCGTTGAGCGTGCTTCGACCCTTACCAGTCATCTCCTGACGTTCAGCCGCCGTCGGGCAATCCGGCCCGAGGTCATCGATCTCAATGTCCACCTCGACGCGTGGGGCGAGGTCCTTTCGCGGTCGCTAGGCAGCGGGGTCACGCTTTCTGTCAAGGCGGCTGCCGCAAAGGCTCATGTAGAAGTCGACCCCACCGAGTTAGAGACAGCGATACTGAACGCGGCAGTCAACGCGCGGACGCGATGCCCAAGGGGGGGCAACCTTCTCATTGAGACGCGCGACGCTGCATATGAAGGGCAACCGGCGGTAGCTATCGATATCACGGATACCGGCAGCGGCATGTCGGCAGAAACCATCGCCCGCGTTTTCGAGCCATTCTTTACCACCAAGCCGATAGGCGAGGGAACAGGGTTGGGATTATCGCAAATCCACGGCTTTGCGGCACAGGCTGGCGGGGTCGCAGAAATCCACTCACGCATCGACCTGCACAGCGATCCGGACGCCAAAGGCGGCGCAAATGACGGTACTGAAGTTGCGGACGTGATTATTCGTGACGTCGACGAGCCTGTCGTCGCGAACAGGAAGAAGGGCGTTGCAGGAAAAGATCGCGCAACTGGAACGAGGAGGCTTGGCCGGGGTTCTGACCGCAATCGCAAATGGCGGCCGGCACTGAGAGGATAAATCATGGTACAAGCATCAGCGATTTTTAACAGTCATGCAGAAGCCGAGCGCGCAGTATCGGAACTTCGGACCGCCGGCGTCAGCGATGCCGATCTTTCTGTTATCGCACACCACGGGGGTACCACTACCGCTACGTCCGGCGACGGTGAAATCACCGATGAGCATCATCGTAATGTGCTTCGCGGCATTCTTGGCGGTGGTGCTCTGGGGGCAGGGCTGGGCGTCGCGGCGCTTGCAATTCCCGGCGTTGGCCCTCTCGTCGCTGCGGGAGCTATCGCAGCCACTGCTGTGCCTGAGGCAATAGCCATTGGAGCCGGCATTGGCGCTCTGACTGGCACGCTTAACGAGGTGCTGACCAAGCATGGCGTCAATGAGGAAGATGCCAAATATTATGGCGGTCGCCTCAAGGACGGCGGCGTAATCGTGACTGTAAGCGGAACCGCAGTCGATACAGAACGTGCTCGTGATGTATTATACCGCAATGGTGGGCATAACTCTTCGCGGGTATCGTCCGCCACCCTCTAGGCGAACCAGGGCCGGTGCGTCATTCTCACCGGCCAATTTTTTGTGATGCGACAAGTAGCGATGATCGAGATGAAACCCTCAAACGTCACGCACCAAGACCAAAGCGTGCTCGATAGTACCGTGATCGTTCTGACGACGGACACGTCCGCGGAGATTTGATCATTGCGCTTAAGCAGGAATATTCGGTCTTGGCGCGTGGTTGAAGAAAGCGGACAGTCGGCTGTCAGGCAATGAGAATCGGCGGCTAGGCGTCCGTGAAGGGTCGACCTATGCCTGTCGATCTCTACCGGCGCATGGCAAGTGCAGCCATGCCGGTCGCTTCGTCGGTCATGAAGAGATAGGCGTCCGTCCCAGGCTTGCGGTCCTTGTTGATTGACTTTGCCGTGACAGAGCCGTCCTTGTCCTGATGAGCAGCCAGCCAAGTCTGCGCCTTCATGAGCGCGGCCGCGCTGGTCACGCCTCCTGCTTCACGCAGAATAACCGCTACTACGGCGGTGGCATATCCGTCGCTCTCTTGCGGCAGGCTGGAGCCGTCGATCCTCTGCCAGGTCGACAGGCTTGGTAAATTCCATCCGCCGTCCGCTCGCTGGGATGCGACCAATTCCGAAATCACTTTGCTTCGCTGATCCGGCGGCAATACGCCGCCAAGCTGGCTGTCAGCCCACAGGATAAGTGCGCGGGAATAAAGCGAGCCGCCGATGCCTGTTCGCAGATAGGCGCGCAGCGCATCAATCTGCGGAGCAACCGCCGGATCGGCTGCATACCCATCGGGCGCACGCGCGACAGCCAGCGCGGCCAACGTCGCCCCCCAATAGGTGGCTGTCGGGGATTCGAAGGGTTCCAAACGGAAGTTGAGCCAGGTAAAGCCGCCCTTCTGATCGCCCGCCTTCATCTGCACGCCCCACATGTGGGCGAAGGCCTGTCGCGTGTCGGGTCCGAGGTGGCCGCGTTCCTGATCCCGCGTCGCCAGTATCAGCGCGTTAAGAACGGCTTCGACCCCGCGCGATTCCGCCGACTTGGGTACGCCGCGTGTCTGGTCGGGATAGAAGGGTTCGACTTCATCCCAAAGATAGACGCGCTTAACCACGTCATCGAACATTCCCATCTCATCGACGCTTTGCCTCTGCTTGCCTGACTGGCTGCGGAGCGAGGGCATGGCGAGGACATGCGGCAACGAGGTGTGGCAGGATACACAGCGCGTGCCATGGTCCCGCTCAGCCTTGGGCCATTGACGCCACCAGGTGAGACGATTGTCCAGATAGGCTGCTGCTGCGGTGCCATTCCAGGCCGACTTCTTTGTTGGCACGGCGTCTCCACGCGCGACCATTACCACGGCGAGTAAAACGGCGGAAGAAATGAGCGGCCAGCGTGTCATGCAGGATTCCCGACGATGAGAGAAAAATGATAGCGAAGAGGTGCATTGGCACCATGGGTCATTCGACGTAATTCGCCTGAAAGGGTGAGGATTTCATGCCTTGCTGTCGGCCAGGCTGTGCATGATCAAAGCCATCGGCAAGAGCGGGTTCTGGGCCATCAATCCGTCAATCACGCCAGCTTTGTTCGAGGCCGGATGGTTTTGGCTGGCCTTCCACTTACCCTCCATCCGGTCGATCGAGATTTCGATGCCGGTGATGCCTTTAAGCTGGCCCTCAATATAGGATGCTGGCGCATCAGTGACGGACCACGGCTCGGGTCGATATTGCTCCTGCTGCCCGGTCAGAGCATCGATCTGCATCCTGAGCCAGTCGGGATCGTCAATGATGACGGGCCGCCCTCTTGCCTGCACCATGACATAATTCCAGGTCGGAACGACTTTGCCATGCAGCCGCTTGGTGGGATACCAGGACGGCGAGACATAGGCTTGCGGTCCCTGAAAGATCACCAGCGCTTCAGTGCCCACACGAAGGTCCGCAAGCTGCGAATTTGCTTTCGCCAGATGTGCCTTCAGCACCCCTCTTTCGCCAGCGTCGGAATGCAGCGTGAAAGGAATGAGGTTGGCGCTGATGCCGCAAGCTCCCGATGTCACGAGCATGGCGAGCGGATAGGCAACGATCGCCTGATGCAGGATTTCGATGCGATCTTCGCGGAAGGCGGAAGGCCGATACATGGCGCGACCCGTCAACCGAAGGTGCGCATCAGCAAGGATGTCGCAAGCGAAAGCATGGTGATCCCCACGATAGCATCCAGCACGCGCCAGGCCATGGGACGGGCGAACAGCGGCACAAGCAAGCGGGCACCGTAGCCCAGCGCGGCGAACCATGTGAAACTGGCTGAAACGGCCCCTGCGACAAAGATCGGTCGCAGGGCAGCGGGCTGAGCCGACCCTGCCGCGCCCATCAGCAAGACCGTATCAAGATAGACGTGCGGATTAAGAAAGGTGAAGCCAGCTGTCGCGGCAATCGCCCCGCCAAGGCTTATGCTGCCGTTTGAAGCTACTGCCATAGTCTCCGGTGCGGCCATGCGTCGCAATGCTTTGAAGCCGTACCAGCCCAAAAAGGCCGCTCCGCCGATTGTTAAAAAGAGCGTCAATTGCGGGACAGCTGCCAGAAAGGCACCGACGCCTGCAACGCCCGCCAATATCAGCAGAGCGTCTGCGCTGCCGCAGAAAAGGACGACTGGCCCAACATGCTCGCGCTTGAGCCCCTGTCGGAGCACAAACAGGTTCTGGGCCCCGATAGCCATGATCAATGCCGCAGACAGCAGGAAGCCGGAGAGAAAGGGAGCGAACATGTTGGTCATTCTCTCCATATCCCGCATTACCGAAGCTTAGCATAACTTGTTATTCTAACCCCGATGAAGCAATGCTTCATCATGCTGGATTATCCCTCCCTTGCGGCTGTCGCTGCCGTCGTGCGCGAAGGCAGCTTCGAAAAAGCCGCCGCTCTGCTCAAGATCACCCCCTCGGCGGTTTCTCAGCGGGTCAGGGGATTTGAAGAGCGGTTGGGAATCGCCCTCGTCGTTCGTGGGCAGCCTTGTACGGCGACAGAGCAGGGCCGGGCGTTATGCGCGCATTTCGACAAAGTGCGTCTGCTTGAAGCAGACCTTCCGATGAGTTTTGCCAATGGCATGCAGGATAGCGCCCGCCCATCCTTGAGCATTGCGGTCAATGCGGACAGCCTTGCGACATGGTTTGCATATGCCATGGCGGACTTTGCCCGAACGACCGGGATGCTGGTGGAATTGACGCTTGAGGATGAAGGGCACACGGCCGATCGTCTGCGGACCGGAGAAGTGCTTGCTGTCGTTACGTCCGACCCGGAACCCGTTGCAGGATGCAGGACGATTGCACTGGGATCACTCAGCTATGTCGCTTGTGCCAGCCCGGATTTTGTCGGTCGATATTTCCCGACCGGGATCGACAAAGACAGTCTTAACATAGCGCCAGTCATGCGCTTCAACAGAAAAGACCAGCTACAGGGAAGGTGGGCTAAAGCCGCCTTCGGCGCGGACCTGAATGCACCAACGCACTGGATTCCATCGACACAGGGATTTCTCGATCTCGCCTGCGCCGGTCTTGGTTGGGGCCTTCAACCGAAAACATTGGCAAAACCGCGTATCGACGCAGGGACGCTGATCGAATTGGTGCCGGGAGACACAATGGACGTCCCGCTATTCTGGACAGTATCCCGTCTCCATGCACAAGCCCTTCAGACCATGACCGAGGCTGTGAGGAATGTCGCCGAGCAGCATCTCTATCCCGTAGCGACATGAAGAAGCAGACTGACCGGAATCGGGAACGAAAAAGTCGGTCATGAATGTCTCATGAGGGTCGACGTCAGCCTGATTTAGCTATGAGCAAAACCTTGGTAGCCGCCGGAGCATGAGAACCGTCGTTCCGGCAACCCCGAGGATAGGTCAGATTGTCACGGGCAAAGCAAAACTCACATGACCGAACACTGTCTATGAATTAAGTAGAGATTGCTTGAAAGGGCTGCGGTTGGTCGCCGTACCCGATGACAACATCAGCGTCTGACCCGCGGCTTTTGATGGGATGCAGCTTGCTCCGCGATACCAACGGCTAAAGCGCACGGTGCCAGGGCGTCCACGCCAGGGATCGTGTTCCCCCCTTCCAATATGGGGTTGAAACGATGCGCTCTTACCAACTTTCCACTTAAACCGTAGCGCGGCGGTCAGCCGCTCCTTCGGCTCACCCGCCATCGCCGTTTCACAAGGCGTACCGGTGCCGTTCAACGGGCACCGGTGGCGATCGGCCGCCTGTATCGTCCAAGCACCGGAGGCGCAGGCGCAGGCGCATGCCTTAAAGGCCGCCAGCTTCGGCAGCATGATCATCAACAATGACGGCCACATCCGCGTCCCGCTCCATCCGGCGAGCGGATTGTAATAAGAAAAATCAGGGACAAGACATGACATCCATTTCCACTCGCTCGCGGCATTTCGGGCTGCATCACGCCATGCTTGCGAGCGCTGCTTTAGTTACGGTTTCGCCGCACGACGCGTTGGCCCAGTCCGTGTTGCCGGTTGAATCCGCTGCCGCAGAGGAAGACGCAGCGGCGATCACGGTCACGGCCCGCCGCCGTGACGAAAGTGCGCACGACGTGCCGATCGCGCTCAGCGTCATCGGCGCAGATCAACTCGCCGCGACCGGCAATTTCTCGCTCGGCCAGGCCCAGCAATTGGTGCCCAGCCTTCAGATTTTCAGCTATAATCCGCGCAATACCAACATCAACATTCGCGGCCTTGGCAGCAACGTCTCGCTGACCAATGACGGGCTGGAAAATGGTGTCGGTGTCTATGTCGACAATGTCTATTATGGGCGCGTCGGCCAGTCGCAATTCGACCTGGTGGACTTGCAGCAGATCGAAATCCTGCGCGGGCCGCAGGGGACGCTGTTTGGCAAGAACACCACGGCGGGTGCGATCAACATCTCCACCCGCCCGCCCAGTTTCGAGACGGAGTTTTCAGGCGAAGCGACGCTGGGCGACTATGGCTTTCATCAGCTGCGTGGATCGCTTTCGGGTCCGTTGATCGCGGATAGGATCGCTGCGCGGATCAGCATTGCCGATACGCATCGCGACGGCTTCATCGACAATGTCCGTACGGGAACGAAGGCGTCCGATTACGACAATTTCAGCGTGCGCGGGCAGTTGCTGGCCACCCCTAGCGAAGCGCTGTCGATCAAGCTGATCGGCGACTTCTCCAAACAGACGCTCAATTGCTGCGTCAACCTGCTGGTGGGTAGCTATAGCCAATATGACAATGGCGCAGCGCTGCCGAACAATTTCGAACAGCGTGTGGCGCGAGCGGGCTACACGCCGCTGCCCTTCGATCCCTTCGCGCGTAAGACCGATGCCAATTCCCATTACCAAGCCGATATGCGCGGCTATGGCGCATCGGGTCAGGTTGACTGGGATTTGGGCGGCGTCGCGCTGACATCCGTCACTGCCTATCGCTGGTGGGATTGGGACCCGGCGAACGATAGCGATGCCATCGGCCTGTCGGTGCTGACCAAGGCCCAGCAGGCCAATCGCCAGCGCCAGTTCAGCCAAGAGTTGCGGATTGCCTCCACCGGTGAGCGCGCGATCGATTATGTCGCGGGTCTCTATTATTTCTGGCAGACCGTGCGCGGCTATGGGGCGACTACTTTTGGGGTCGATGCGCCGCTTTATAATCTGCCAGGCGTCGCCGCCAATGTCCGGGAGGCAGCCATCGCCAATTATGGCGTCGAAAGCTATTCCGAGCCAACTACGAAAAGCTATGCCGCGTTCGGTCAACTGACCTGGAACGCCAGCGATGCGTTCAAGGTAACGGCGGGCCTTCGCTACACTTATGAAAAGAAGGCGGGCCTATTCGAACAGCATGTCGTGTCGGGCGCAGACCTGTCCACCCTGTCCGCCAGCGAACGCGCGACAGCGCAAGCGTTGCGCAATCAGTTCGGACCAGTCGCATCCTTTACGACAGCCTTTGACGACGCCAATGTCTCTGGCCTGCTCAACCTGTCCTACAAGGTCGCGGGTGATGCCCTGCTTTACGCTACCTATTCCCACGGCGGCAAATCGGGCGGCCTGAACCTGTCGGTGATCCCGGTCGGCGTCGATCCCAATGTGAAGCCAGAAACGGTGAACCATTTCGAATTGGGCGCCAAGACGCAGTTTCTGGATCGCAAGGCAACGCTCAATCTGGCCGGCTACTGGACTGAAATCACCGATTATCAGACTGCGATCACCGAGCAAGTCGCCAACACCGTATCCTACCGCCAATATATCGCCAATGCCGGCAAGGTGCGATCGCGCGGGTTTGAGGCGGACCTGGCCTATGCGCCAACTCGCCTGGTCAGCCTGTCGGCCTCCGCTGCTTATGTCGATGCGACCTATCTGGATTACCGGAACGCGCAGCAGGCGGTCGAAAATCTGAATCTGGGATCGTTGCAGGATCTGTCCGGTGCGCGGCTGGCAGGCGTGCCGAAATTCACCTGGACGTTGGGCGCGGACGTGGCGCAGCCGATCGGGAACTGGGGTAGCCGGGGGATAGAACTCTATGCCCATGGCGATTTTTCGCACCGTTCGTCGATCTACACCGCCGTCAGCAACAGCCGCTACTCGCTCGCACCGGGCTACGGCCTGCTCAACGCACGCGTCGGACTGCGATCCGACGACGGGATCTGGGATCTGTCCGTCTGGGCACGCAACCTGACTGACAAAAATTACTTCGTAACGCTCAGCCCGGCCAACACAGGCCTGATCACCGGCCAGGTAGGCGATCCCCGCACGGTCGGCATCACCCTTCGCACGAAAATATGAGGTCCAGTCATGGCCACGCTTTTTTCTCGCCCCATCCTGCAATCGACCCATAGCGGCCGCGGATCGGATCAGCGTAAGCCGCGCGAACTCAATGGCGTGCGCCTGGCCGGTTTCGCATCGCTGGCGGTGCCCATCTATGCCGCGCAAATGCCGCTGACAGTCTACCTACCCGCCATTTACGCGCAGCAGTTCGGCCTGTCGCTGGCGGTGATCGGCACGATCTTCCTGGCCGAACGGCTGTGGGGGGCGCTGGCCGATCCGTTGATCGGCAGCCTGAGCGATCGCACCCGCAGTCGCTTTGGTCGCCGTCGTCCGTGGATCGCGGCGGGAGCGCTGGTGTTCGGGATCGCCGCTATCGCCCTTTTCTTCCCGTTTCTCCCGGTGACGCCACTCTATCTCGCGGCGGCGCTGTTCATCCTCTATCTCGGCTGGTCGATGATCCAGATCCCTTATCTCGCCTGGTCAGGCGAGATTTCGGGGCAATATCATGAGCGAACGCGGGTCGTGACCTATCAGGCGGTTGCAGGATCGGCGGCGCTGCTGCTGGTGCTGGTCCTACCCACGATCATCGATCAGTGGCAGCCGCACAATGGTATGCTGAAACTTGGTGCCATGGGCACGGTCGTTCTGACCAGCCTCGTCATCGCGCTGCCACTCGTGCTGCGCGCCTTTCCCGAAGCTCCGGCACCGTTACAGCCCCCGGTGCGCCTGTCCTTCGCACGGGCCGCCGCCGTGGTGTTCAGCGACAGGCTGCTCCTGCGCGTCCTCGCGTCCGACCTGGCGGTGACGGCGGGCCAAGGTATTCGCAGTGTCCTCATCGTCTTTTTCGTCACTTTCTACATGGGGCTGCCGCAATGGGCGAGCGGGCTGTTCCTGCTGCAATTCATCTTCGGCATCGCGGCAGGGCCTATCTGGGCGCAGATCGGCTACCGCATCGGCAAGCATCGCGCCGCGGTGACGGGAGAAATGGTTCAGGTCGCGATCAACCTTGGTCTGTTGTTGGTCACGCCCGATGCGCTTCCCCTGCTGCTGGGCCTGGCCATTGCCCAGGGGTTTGCGCAAGGATCAGGCAATCTCATGCTCCGTTCCATGGTGGCCGACGTCGCCGACCGGCACAGGCTGGAAACCGGGCATGATCGTACCGCGCTGTTCTTCTCCGCCTTCAGCCTGTCGGTAAAAGCGGGGACAGCGATCGCCATCGGCATCGCCCTGCCGCTGGTCGCCTGGTTCGGCTTCGATCCCAAGGGCGCAAACAGTCCGGAGGCGCTGCATGGCTTGCTGCTGGTATTCGCCCTCGGCCCGGCGATCGCTCATGCTTTGTCTGCTGCGCTGATCCACGGCTTCCCGCTGGATGAAGCGACCCACGCGGACGTTCGCGAAACACTGGCCCAGCGCGACGCCGCGCTGGTGCCGGCGGAATAGGGCGGGACGTCATGGCGCACCAGACCGATCCACCGCTTCCCCGAACCAGGATCACCCCCAAAAATTATCAGGAGATTTGACATGACCAACCTTCTTGCCAGCTTCATCAATGCCGCAGACCCCACCAGCCCGCTCGACATCGCGCCTGTCGCAGGCCGCATCGGCGCGGAGGTGCGCGGCATAGCCTTGTCCGGCGATCTGGATGGCGGCACGATCGCCGCGATCCGCACCGCGCTTTCCCGGCACAAAGTGCTGTTCTTCCGCGATCAGACGGAACTGGACGATACCCGTCACGAAGCCTTTGCCGGGCTGTTGGGCGAACCGGTCGCGCACCCCACCGTGCCTGTGGCGGACGGATCCCATTACCTGCTCGAACTGGATTCCAAGGAGGGCTATGCCGCATCCAGCTGGCACACCGATGTCACCTTCGTCGATGCCTATCCCGCCGCATCGATCCTGCGCGCCATCACCATCCCGGCGGCGGGCGGCGATACGCTCTGGGCCAATGGGGCCAGCGCCTATGAAGGGTTGCCTGAAGCACTCAAGACGTTGGTCGATGGCCTGTGGGCCGTTCATAGCAACAAATATGATTATGCCGCTGCGCTCAGCATCAAGGACGCCAAGCGGGCAGAAGAATACGGCCGCATCTTCGCTTCGACGGTTTACGAGACCGAACATCCGGTGGTCCGAGTTCATCCCGAAACTGGCGAGCGGTCCCTGCTGCTTGGGCACTTCGTCAAGAATTTCGTTGGGTTGAACTCGGCGGATTCGCAGCGACTCTTCGCCATCCTGCAGGATCATATCACCCTGCCCGAAAACACCGTCCGCTGGCGCTGGCAGGCGGGCGACGTCGCAATCTGGGACAATCGAGCCACCCAGCATCGCGCCATCGCCGATTTCGGCCTGCAACGCCGCACGCTTCGCCGCGCCACCATCGCAGGCGATGTGCCGATTGCGATCGACGGCCGCCACAGCCGCACGATCAAGCAGGAAGTCCAGCCGGCGCTGGAAGCAGCCGAATAATCCGGTTCTCCCCCGAACCCAAACCGGCCGAACTGGGCTGCGCCGTCCTTCTGGGGCGGCGCGGCTCCCTTTTCGTGAAAGACCATGCCTGATGCCTAAAATTCCCCGTTTGCTGGGGCTCGCGATTGCCCTTGCCACCAGTGTCGCAACCCTTCCTACGCAGGCGGCGCCGGACAAGCGCCCCAATTTTCTAGTCATCGTCGCCGATGACCTTGGCTATTCCGATCTGGGCGCCTTTGGCGGAGAGATCGCGACGCCCAATCTAGATGCACTGGCGCTGTCAGGCCTGCGCCTGACCGACTGGCACACCGCGCCAACCTGTTCGCCCACACGCTCCATGCTGCTATCAGGCACGGACAATCATCGCGCGGGGCTGGGCACGATGGCCGAACTGGTCGCCCCCAATCAGAAGGGCAAGCCCGGTCACGAAGGCTATCTCAGCCCCAAGGTTGCGTCGCTTGCCGAATTGCTGTCCGCCAATGGCTATCGCACCCTGCAATCGGGCAAATGGCATCTGGGTCTCACACCCCAACAGGATCCAAGCGCACGCGGTTTCCAACATAGCTTCGTGATGTTACAAGGGGCGCATAATCATTTCGGCACGGACCTGACGACCGATCCGTCCAAGCCCGGTGCTACCTATCGCGAGAATGGGCAGACCCTGAGCGCGCTCCCCGCCGACTTCTATTCGTCCGATAGCTTCACGACCAAGCTGATTGACCAGTTGCGCACCACCGCCATTGGCAAAGACGGGCAGAAGCCCTTTTTCGCCTATCTCACCTTCACCGCCCCACACTGGCCATTGCAAGCCCGCCAATCGGACATCGCCCGATATAAGGGTCGCTATGACGCAGGGTTCGAGGCTTTGCGGGCCGCGCGGCTAAAACGACAGGCTGAACTCGGCCTTATCGATCCGAATAAGCCAGCGCATGATCCTACTTATAATACGCGCTGGAACCAACTGACCTCCGCGCAGCAGCAGGTCGCCGCTCGCGATATGGAAATCTACGCCGCGATGGTCGATCGGCTCGACCAGAATGTGGGCCGTGTGATTGCCGAGCTTAAGCGCCAGGGCGTCTACGACAATACCGTCATCCTGTTCACCGCCGACAATGGAGCGGAAGGAATGGATTTGGAAACGACCCAGCTCAAAGGTATGAAAGAAAGGCTGGCCACGTCCGACAATAGTTTGGCCAATCGTGGCAATGCGAACTCCTACATCGCCTATGGCCCAGCCTGGGCGCAGGCGGCCACAGCGCCATCTTGGCTATACAAGGCTTATGCAACAGAGGGCGGAACGCGCGCCGTCGCATTCATCCACTATCCCCGCGCGGAAAAGCAGGCGAGTATCGCGCCCATCTTCGGATCGGTCATGGACGTGGCGCCAACATTCCTCGACCTCGCGGGGATCGCTGATCCCAAAGACCAATTTGCAGGACGCACGGTCGAGCCGATCCGCGGCAAAAGCTGGGCCGACTATCTGTCTGGCAAAGCGGACCGCGTCTATGCGGCAAACGACGCCGTAGGCACGGAATTGTTTGGATCGCGCGCGATCCGCCAGGGCGACTGGAAGATTACGGATGTCGGTGATGGCCAATGGCATCTTTTCAACCTGTCCGATGATCCCGGCGAAACCCATGACCTGAGTAGGGAACAGCCTGACCGGCTGGCGCAACTGGTCGCACAATGGGACGCCTATGCAACCGACGTTGGTGTGATCTTGCCTGACCAGCGGATCTATGCGCCATGATCCGCTTGGTTGTGTCTATCGCATTATTGATGGCGGCAGGGCCGATCTCGACAGGGCCGACGCTGAGCGCTGTCGGCCCGAGGGAGCGCCGCCCTGTGCCGCCCAACGATCAGCTATGGGTGCCGGGCGGCACCGCCCGTTTCGGTAGCAACCAAGCCTATGCGGACGGAGGCCCCACTTACACTGCTAGGGTCAGGGGTTTCTGGATCGACCGGCATGAAGTGACCAATGCCCAATATGCCGCCTTCGTCCACGCCACGGGCCATGTCACGCGCGCCGAGAAGGATGGTGGCTCGGCCGTATTCGATCCGCCCGGCCCATTGGACCGCCCCACATCGCCCGACCAATGGTGGCGCTACGTGAAAGGTGCGAACTGGCGTCATCCTGAAGGGCCAGGTAGCGGGCTGCGCGGTCGCGACCGTTGGCCGGTTGTCCATATCTCTTATGATGATGCGCTGGCTTATGCCCAGTGGACCGGGCGATCCTTGCCCAACGAGGAGCAGTTCGAATATGCCGCGCGCGCTGGCGGGGCCGAAAGTCTCGATCAGCCCCCGCCCGATGCCGCCAATAGCTGGCAAGGTACGTTTCCGATCAGTAATGACAGCACGGACGGCCATAGTCGCTTGGCTCCGGTCGGATGCTATAAGGCCAATGCCTATGGGCTCAACGATATGATCGGCAACGTGTGGGAATGGACAGGAAGCTGGTATCAGCCAGGACATCAGCCGATGCGCGCAGGATGGGGCACACCGGGCAATCCCAGCTTCGACCCCAGCCAGCCTGATGCTCGGACGCGTGTCATAAAGGGCGGATCATTCCTGTGCGCACCCAATTATTGTGCCCGCTACCGCCCCTCGGCGCGCCATGGCCAGGATGAGACGCTAGGCGCATCGCATCTTGGCTTTCGGACTGTCAGTCGGGGATGAGGTGCCGCATTTCGTGCAATTTGCGTATCCGCGATGTTTAGCCGGGATTGAAAACAGTGTGACAGCCAAAAACGGAAAATGCCTGGAGCGGCGGAAATACGAAAGATCGCAGGAGGCGAACATACCCCATTGGCGTTCGTCTTATGACCATCATGGTCATAGGAGAAGTCTCATGGGATTATCGGAATTTTGGACTTGTAACGGTTTTGTGCCGGTCACCTATCTCATTAAGCCACCTTGGCTTCGAAGGCGAGCGGGCTGATGCCGCCCAGATATGAATGTCGGCGGCGGGTGTTGTAGAACCCGTTGATGT
>Ga0181468_100093_pt1 | contig 14542 bp, 10 predicted proteins | sample InSIn1SAF170_2_FD_119080 | JGI IMG/M metagenome (GOLD analysis project Ga0181468, IMG submission 119080) | Clean room microbial communities from NASA Spacecraft Assembly Facility at Jet Propulsion Laboratory, Pasadena, California, USA -... ... | reverse complement strand
AAGCTATTTTGCTGCAAAACTTTTTTATTATCTGCAAAGGAGTATAAAAAACCAAGCGTGCGCTTAGCGGGAATATACCCTGTTGCTTCCGCCTTTTTTAATAGGTTAAAAGCCTCTGTGCAGCTAATATTGAGATTTACATTTTGCAATGCAAGCTTTCCATATTGGTACATGGCCTCCGGCACTTGCTGCCTCGATAACGTATTGTAAATAATAAGCGCTTCCACTGTTTTACCATTGCTTAAGAGTTGTCGTGCATTTTGCAACTGCCCGATTATTCCCGGGTCTTGTAGTTCTAAAGTATTTATTGTTTTGTTTCTTTTACGCCAGTTTTCAAGCGTCATCAGGTCCTGCTTTCTTAGCCATCCCTGAACGCGCTGGCCTTTTTGATCTACCATTTCAGCATATAAAAAATCATTTCTTTCATCAAAAGCTGTTGCAGTCGCATTGTTTGGCGTAACATAGGCATTCGTTCTTGTATATTCACTTGCGTCACGAAAAAAATAAGCGTGCGAAGCCACTACTTTATATTGCCCGATCGATCTGCCCGTTTTGTACGCAATAACATTACCGTACTTATTGCGAACTAAGAACAAAGCAGCTACAATTAATGCTACGATTATAACACTAGTGGTAATAAGATTTCTTTTTTTACGAGGCTTGGAAAATAAAGACGGAAAGTATACACTCGTAAGAAACGGGAAGCCTTATCAGGTAAAGGGCGTTTCGGGACACAGCTATTTACAAAAACTTCATGAAGTTGGCGGCAACACCATAAGAACTTACGATACTACTAATCTGCAGTCCATCTTAGATGAGGCAGAGGCAAACCAGTTGGCTGTAGTTGTTGGTCTGCCAATAATGGATAATAGAATTATGAGTGATTTTTATGACGATCAAAAACAGTCAGACACTCAGTTAGCTGCTTATAAAAAATTTGTAGAGAAGTATCGCAATCACCCAGCTGTTTTAATGTGGTGTATGGGAAATGAATTGGACTTCAGGTTAAGTTTCAAATACCGAAATTTTTTCAAGGCTTACAATCAATTGGTTGATATGGTGCATACGGTTGACCCTGATCATCCTGTTATTACTACTGTTATGGACGTTCCCCCTAAAAATATTTTAAATATTAAAATGTGGACAAAGACTGATATGGTAGCTATAAACTCATTTGGAGGGATTCACGACCTGCGAGCAGCTTTAAAACAAGCCTCGTGGTTTTGGAAAGAGCCTTATATGATACTCGAATGGGGTATAAAAGGACCCTGGAGGCCCAATGAAGACAAAACAAGTTGGGAGTCTTATGTTGAGCCGACCAGTAGCAAAAAAGCTGAGCAGTACCTAAAGGTGTATAACAAGGACCTGCCGCAGGAAGATCCGCGAATGCTGGGGAGCTTTGCTTTCTATTGGGGACAAAAACAGGAGTACACACCTACCTGGTATAGTATGTTTTACGAAAATGGTGCGATGTCTGAGGCGGTGGGTATGCTGCAGCACATATGGACGGGTAAATGGCCGGAACATGCTGCGCCAAAAATTAATTATATGCTGGTTGACAAAAAAGGAGCGTTGGACAACTTAATATACAAGCCCGGGAAAACGGGTAACGCGCAACTTTTTATGCTAAGCCCGGACAGTAACATTACCCAAGTTAAGTGGGAACTCTACCACGAGGATTGGTATGTAAAAGACAACGTAAAAAATCAGAAAAAACTAACGCCGATCGATAGTGCTTTTGTCGAATGCAAACAATCGACAGCAACTTTTAAAACACCATTACAGGAAGGACCTTATCGTCTTTATGCTACCGTTTTTGATAAATTCGGAAATTTTGCAACCTGTAACACACCTTTTTATGTCGTTAAATAATGAAAACCTTAGAAACAGTACCGCCACCTTCTAAAAAAGAGTTAATTACCATAAGGGTAATGATTTTTACGGGATTAATTTGCATGGGCTTTTTTTTATATGCCCTGTTTGATCAGTCAGTTGTAGGTTACGGCCCGCTTTATTGGCTGCTCATCATCACCTTCGTGTTTACCTGTCTTAAAATTGTACATGAGTGGATACATTATTTTTCCATAACCGTTCCGGAAACACCACCTCATGTAAAAACGTATACAGTTGACATCTTTACTACTTTTTGTGCTGGCGAGCCTTACCAGATGATTGAGGAAACACTCGAAGCCATACAAAAGATTACGTACCCGCACACAACATATTTGTGCGACGAAGCTGACGACCCCTACGTTAAACAAGTTTGTAAGAGACTTGGCGTCAACCACGTAACCCGAACAATAAAGATAGATGCCAAAGCGGGCAACATCAATAATGCTTTGCGGCAATCTACCGGAGAACTTTGCGTGGTTTTAGATCCTGATCATGTTCCCTTTCCTAATTTCCTTGACCCGATTGTTTCTTATTTTAATAATCCGAAAATAGGATTTGTACAGATCGTACAAGCTTATAAAAACTTTGATGAAGGATTAATAGCCAGGGGAGCTGCACAACAAACGTTCCACTTCTACGGTCCTATGATGATGTCGATGAACAAGTACGGAACCGTCCTTGCCATCGGCGCCAACTGCACTTTTCGTCGTACCGCACTGGAGTCGATAGGCGGGCATGCTGCTGGTTTGGCAGAAGACATGCATACTGCTATGCAACTGCATGCAGCAGGATGGAAGTCGGTGTATGTTCCTGCAGTACTTGCGCGCGGCTTGGTACCTTCTACCCTGTCAGCTTATTTTAAGCAACAGCTAAAATGGTCACGTGGCGTTTTTGAATTACTTGTCACAGCCTACCCAAAGTTATTTAAGAAATTTACCTGGCAGCAAAAATTGCATTACGGCATTATACCAATGCATTATTTATCGGGCATTATATTCCTGCTCAACTTTCTTATTCCAATAGCGTCGTTGCTGTTAAATGTTAGCCCCATTAAAATTAACCTGATTACATTTGGTTTAATTGGTTTTCCTATGATCGCCTCTATTGTTGTTATTCGACATTACGTACAACGGTGGGTAATGGAAGATAAGGAAAGAGGATTTCACCTGGTAGGCGGGTTGCTGATGATGGGCACGTGGTGGGTATTTATACTTGGGTTTGTTTACACCATTATCAGGAAGCCGGTACCTTATATTCCGACGCCAAAAGACTCTACGGAAGAAGATAACTGGCCGTTAAATGTGCCTAACCTGATTGTTTTAGGCCTATCGTTAATAGCAATTGTTGTTGGTTTATATATTGATTTTAGTGTATACACCCTTTTTATGGCAGGTTTTGCTGCCCTGAATTGTGTAATTATGGTCTTTAATATAGCAGCCAGCCGCCAAAATCAGTTGCGCAGACACAAAGGTAGATTAACGCTTATATCAAGATGGTTATATTACACTAACGAGGTTAAAAAAATATTTTGGGTGGCCCGGGATTGGGTGTATACAGGTGGCAGAAGCATAGCTTTGTTGCTAAGTGTTGTCATACTTTCCCTATCCTTCTATTGTTTTCGCGCTACTTTTGAAACCCAGCCTAACATGCAGCGGCTAATGAATAAAAAAGAGTTTTTTCTTACGGGAATATTTTCAGCTGGAAAATCGAATGGTTTAACTTCCGTAAGCGAAGTGAAATCTTACGAGAAAAACTATAATACTCATTTTGATATTGTTTCTTTTTATATGGCCTGGGGAGATGGAAATAATTCGCTTTTGCCTGCGTCGGTTATGGATTCTGTGTATAATAATGGCTCTATTCCTATGATAACCTGGGAGCCCTGGCAAAGTCGCTTTGCAAAATCAGCAGAACTGAATGAACCCGGTAAAGAGAAGAAAGTGTTTGCTAATATTACCCATGGCGTTTTTGATAATTATCTCGAAAAATTTGTAACCCAGATAAAAAGTTTAAACAAACCGGTATTTATACGATTTGCTCACGAAGCAGACAATCCTTTTTATCCCTGGTCATCAAAAGGAGGCAATACGCCCGAAGAATTTAAAGCGGCATGGATGTATGTGCACGACTTCTTCTCTCAACGCCAGGCTAACAATGTTGTTTGGGTTTGGAACCCTTGGAAACCTGAAGCGGTGGATGCTTATTTCCCCGGAAAAGATTACGTAGACTGGATAGGTGTTACCAATTTGAATTACGGTTCATATGACAACTCAAAAAAATGGTATTCCATGCAGCAGTTGTATTTTCCCTTTCATAGAAATCCTATTTTTAATTCAGGTTTGCCGGTCATGCTAGCCGAAATGGGTTCGCTAAGATCTGAAGGAAGACAAAACGAGTGGTTCGAAGGTGCATTCAATGCTTTTAAAAGCAAATTTCCGGAAATTAAGGCAACAGTTTTATTTAATTCAGGTATAGACCAAAACCTGCCTACAGGAGTGAATGGCCATAAATTAGATTGGCGTCTCGAACATCCTGATAGTGTACTTACCATCGTTAATGAACAGCGTAGCAAGAAAGCTGTAGAAAAAATACAAGAATTGCGTGATAAAGAGAGTCTTGTCACTCAACCTAAAGCATCCCAAACGATAGTAACACAAGCTTTTGCAGGAACGAAAGGTGTAAATTATAGCAAGGGACAAAACTGGCACGAAGACAATCACCCGTTTGTAAAAAAAGAAATACTCAAGGACTTTGTCGAAATGAAACAAAACGGTATAAATGCAGTAAAAATTTCAGGACCAATTCAGTACGCACACAAACTATTAGAAGTTGCTGATGAAACAGACATGAAAGTACACTACCAGTATTGGGTGCCCGAAGAGCTGGATTTTGTTGCTGATAAAGAAGACCAGGAAGACCTTACCAAGAGTATATTAAAAACGGTAAACGCGTTAAAAAAATATAAGGAAGTAGCGGATTGGAATCTAGGAAATGCAACACTTCAAAAGTTATATTATTTTTATTACAAACCAGAATTGCTTTATCATCAGGAAGCATACCTGTCGTGGTTAAAAAAGCTGGTTCTTGAGATCAAAAAAGCAGACCCTACAAGACCTGTAACAATAGAGGTTGAAGTTGGAGATAACATGATTGCAGCAACAGATCTTATTCATTCGCGTATTCCTGAAATAAATTCTTTCGGGCTTATATTAGATGAAAAATCGAAAGAAGCAGAAAGCATAAGCAGGCTAAAAGTTCCTTACTTTTTTAGTAATGTGGCGGCTGTCGCTTATCTACATATTCCCTCAAATAATACAGGTGCTTTTATTACTGATTGGCAGGACCAGGTAACAAAACAAATGGTTACCCTCAACGGGCTTAAAGACAAGCTTGGGCGAAACAAATTTACGCTATACCAACTAAGGCAGCGTTGGTTGGGAGATACTCCTCCTTCAGTTGTTCCCGAGGTTAAAATTCTTCGTCCGGCAACTACCATCCGTCCTAACGCGAGTCTGAGCTTCAGTGCTATCGTAGCTCAAAACGACGAATGGCAAGTGGCAGAAACAGCACGGGCACATTTAAAATTTGAATGGTACCTAATAAAAACAGACCGTTTTGGAAACGGCATATCGATGAAAGACATCGGACAAGGAAAGCACGTTACATTTAAAGCACCGGAAGAACCTGATACTTATAAATTGTACATGGTGGCTTCAAATTCCGATAACATAGTTACTACAGCTATTTCTACTCTAAATACGCCATTGCAGTAGAAATATAATTTTGTTTACCCGATAAAACTTTTACAAATACGAGCTTCTAATAATAACATTAGAAGCTTTTTTAATGCAATTTTTGAAAAAATGATTTGTCAAAGGAAGAAAGTCTTACAACTGCAACCTGCCTATCAATCTATTTACGATAAAAATTACTTTTTCAGTTTTTATCGTAAATAGTTTTTTACCTAGATTCTTAATCGCTCCATCCTTTCATTTAACTTTATCTAAATCAGAAGATAATGAATTTTCATACAAGGAAGTGGATAAAGCCAGAGGACCTTAATGCAAATGGAACTTTATTTGGTGGCAGCCTGCTAAGATGGATAGATGAAGAAGCTGCAATCTATTCGATAGTGCAGCTAGGAAACAACCGGGCAGTAACTAAATATATTTCAGAAATAAATTTTGTCAGTTCGGCCAGGCAAGGAGATATTATAGAACTTGGAATAACAGCAACATCGTTTGGGCGTACATCAATTACACTTAGGTGTGAAGTTCGCAATAAAATCACCCGCAAAAGTATTCTTACTATTGAGAAAATTGTATTTGTAAATCTTGATGAACACGGCAATCCAACTCCTCATGGAAAAACGCACATTACTTATATAAAAGATCAGTTTGAAGATGAAAATGAGTAATTGCTCTTAATCTTAAGGTGGTTATTATTATACAACCTTGATCTTTTAACATTGTCTAAAACTTACTACTTCGGTTTCACTCTTGCGTTATAAATTCTTAGTTTGGGCATAAACACGCCAGGGAACTTGAATAGAAAATTTTGTATTCTTTGTTTTATCCTTCATTTCGATGATAAATACATCACTGGGATCCACGCCCGCAGACGCGTCGGATAGTGATACAAGCACCAGTTCCTGCATAGGTCGTACGACTGGAAAATTTGACACAAAACGCTGATCGAGTCTTTTCACAACACCGTTATTTTTTACAACCGATACGTGAAGAGTATCAGTTTGGAAACTGTCGGTCGGGTTAGCATTTTGAATTAAAACTTTAATGTACGCATTAGAACCTATAAAGCTAATGTCCTGACAAATTAGTTTTACATAGTTGCTGCTGTCCGACAACTTTAGTCCTGGCATTTCTGCAGGTATTTCTGTAAGCCCGCTTGCGGGTAATGAAATTACAGGTTCACTGCCCGACGGAGTTGTTGTTCGTACCGATTTTTGCACACCGGTATTATTTGCAGGTGGTAAAGTAGACAAATTAGTGCTATGTGTTGTTGCCGCCTTGGTGTTTGATGCGGTTACACCTCCTGACTTTGCCATTGTGTCAATGGGCTTAGCTGTAGCGCCGTTTATCCGGCCTGCCGCATTAGAGGCAGCTACTGAGGTTTCGATAGGTTGGTGCTGCGGCTGTCTACTTGCAGGTGGTGTAGTAAGGCTTGGGCTTAGTGCACTTGACGTCGCTGGTATGCGATTTGGTTGAGGTGGAGCAGTTGTAACACTATTTTGTAGTGTCGATGTGCGATTTGGCTCAGCCTGGCTAGTTGCAGCAGTACTGCGGTTTCCTATTGTTGGTGCTTGTGCACGATTAGATTGGGGCGCAACAGTTGCCGCAGTGCTTTGACTTCCTGCAGCTACTGGCACTTGGGCACGAGTTGGCTGAGTCTGGGCAGGGGCAGTGCTTGTGTTGGCCGCAGTAGTTGTCGCTTTTGGAGCGACACTTTGTAACGTTTTTTGTGGTGCCGCTTTTGGTACGTTTGTATTTGATACAATATTTTGACTTAACGGCGACCTGGAAAATATGTTGATATCCTTGCTTCCTACCAGCTTAAAAACTACTTTTTCCTTATTGTCCGATGTTGATATGTAGTAGGCTACATCTTCAGCACCCTCATAACGGATTACTTCACTTATTGCGTATTGCGGAAATCTCGTTGCAAAAATTCTTCGCGCTTCTTTTGGCACCTGGTCTACACTAATGTACCGACTCGTGCCTACCAACAATCCGTTTAAGTCATAAAATGCTTCTACTTTTTCGTCATCAACCAAAAATTCAACCTTTGCGAAATCTGCATTTATACTCCAATTTATATTTGTTGCATTTCTAAAATCTTCATTAAAGTGCCGAAGCAATTCATAGTTAATCGTGGCACCGTTACCCGCTGCGCTACTACTTGCAATCCCGGCCTGTGATTCTCTAGTCTTAGCGGAAGGCGCAACAGCGCTTTTCGTCTGAAACTGTTGCTGCTCCATAGCTTTTTGTGCAGACGCAGCCATAATTGCATTTCTTTCTTCAAGCTTTTTTTGTTCTCTTATTTCACGTCGCGTCTTAGGAACATACGCTGGTTTCGGGGTTTCTTTTACAGGTGTCCTAACCACTATTCGTTGCAATTCTAAATCTATGGCTGCAACTTTTGACCGGGCGAAATCATCATCGGCTTTGTCCGGCTGTAAGGCAAGTACTTGTGAATAGTATACTTTAGCACTATCCCACTTTTTCTCTGCTACTGCCTGATTCGCCTTAATCAGACCGTCTTTTATCAGCGCCTTTCTTTTTAATTCGTCTGCTCTTTTTTGCTTGGCTGCTAGTTCTTCTACATATCTAATCATTTTATACGCATAGGTATCATTCTCCTTTATAGTACCGGCTTCTTTATAAAAATTAATAGCGCGTTGATAATCGTTAGCAGTAAGTGCTGATGTTGCTTTCGCTAAAATTGAGTCATACCTTATATCCAGCTCACTTTGCACTGTGTCAGTTTCGTCAACTTCCTGAGCAAAAAGAGATCTACAAGGAAGAACCGTAAAAAATATAATTAAAACAAAAAGGCATTTATTAGTGTTCATAAAAAAAAGTAAATACGTATTTAGAAAAACAGGTACACAATCCACTTCATCATTTTTCAATAGCCGAAAATATATCTGATTTACTTTGCTTTTTATAAATTTTAAATTGTAATTTTTCTTCCATAACTAAAGGTGCAATTAAAAGCGACAATTTTTATAGTTGAAATGTTACCTACATTCAGCAAAGGTACAGCAGGTGTAACACAATCGCAGAAATCAAATATAAGACTTTTTATATGTAGCTAAGTTTAGGTAAGCGCGATATTTTAATAAGGTAGCATAGTGTTAATTATCAATGTATTTATGTATATTACATCTACGAAGTGCGATTGAAAATCGAGAGTTTATTTAAGAAATACTTATGAAGAAGTTCTTCGGGTATAGTATCTTAATGTTATTATTGCCTGCTTTGCTTTCCGCGCAAACTGCGGTTTCTATACGTATAAACGGAACGATCAATCCGGCATCAGCTGAGTTTATTCATAACAGTATAGCTCATGCAGAAAAAGATAAAGCTGAATGTCTTATTATTCATCTTAACACACCTGGCGGGCTACTAAAGTCAACCCGCGTGATCGTTGGTGATATTTTGGCATCATCTGTACCTGTCATTGTTTTTGTTTCTCCTTCGGGCGCCCAGGCTGGCTCTGCTGGCGTTTTTATAACCATGGCCGCTCATATCGCTGCTATGGCACCTGGAAGTAACATTGGCGCTGCACACCCCGTTAATATGCAGGGTGGCTCTTCTGATACAATAATGACGCAAAAAGCTACTAATGATGCGGCTGCTTTTATCAGAACTATAGCCCAAAAAAGAAATAGAAATCTGCAGTGGGCCGAGGAAGCCGTTCGTAGCAGTGTTTCGATTACAGAAAAAGAGGCGATAGAAAAAAAAGTCGTTGACCTGGTTGCGAATAACGAACGTGATTTACTTAGCCAAATAGACGGAAAACAAGTTGAGCTAACCGATGAAACAAAAAAATTGCATACGAAAAATGCGCGCATAGTTACGGTGGAAATGAGCGTTGTGGAGAAAGTTCTTAATGTTATAAGTGACCCTAATGTTGCTTACCTTTTAATGATGCTGGGCTTCTTTGGGGTTCTTTTCGAACTGTTTAATCCGGGCGCCATCTTGCCTGGTATTATTGGAGTTATCAGCCTCGTACTTGCTTTTTATGCAATGCATACTTTACCAATTAACTACGCCGGGCTGGCACTAATAATTTTTGCTATCGTCCTTTTCTTGCTAGAAATTAAAATTGTTAGTCACGGTATGCTGGCAATTGGCGGCGCAGTTTCATTACTAATAGGTTCCATGATGCTAATACAAACAAGTTCATCGCTCGAAGTAGCGCAAATTTCGAACAGTGTAATTATAGCAACCACAGCATGCACTGTTCTATTTTTTCTGTTTATTGTGGGCATAGGTTTAAAAGCACAACACGCAAAACCAGTTACGGGTATAGAAGGTATGGTGGGCGAAGTGGGCGAAACGATTGTTCCTCTCAATGTTACCGGTACTGTACGCGTACACGGGGAAATATGGAACGCCGAGTCTGTTTCGGGAATGATTCGCCAGGGAGAAAAAATTCGCGTAACGAGGATAAAAGATTTAAAGCTATATGTAGAGCCGCAACCACAGGCGGATAAATATGTTTAACTATTTACTCAACCCATTACATTCAAAAAATTACAGTTTTTTATGGAGCAATTTCCGGTTTTTCTTTTTGTTTTCATCTTTTTAGCCGTCATCATACTTGCCAATTCTATACGTATTTTACGGGAGTATGAGCGTGGCGTTGTCTTTCGTCTTGGTCGCCTTGTAGACCATCGGGTCAGTGGCCCAGGTCTTATCTTTTTAATTCCAATTATCGACAAAATGGTTAAAGTAAGCCTGCGCACGGTAGTAATGGATGTACCTCCGCAGGATGTTATTACACAAGACAACGTATCTATAAAAGTAAATGCGGTGGTATATTTCAGGGTTATTCAACCTGAAAAAGCGATAGTGGAGGTGGAAAATTTTTTAATGGCAACGTCCCAACTTTCACAAACTACCCTGCGCAGCGTCTTGGGCCAGTCAGAACTAGATGATCTGCTTTCGCAACGCGAAAAAATCAATCACAGACTTCAGCAAATCATTGATTCTAACACCGAGCCATGGGGCGTAAAAGTATCTAACGTAGAGGTTAAACAAATAGACTTGCCACAAGAGATGCAACGAGCCATGGCAAAACAGGCCGAAGCTGAGCGCGAGCGCCGAAGCAAAGTTATTGCTGCCGAAGGAGAGTTTCAGGCCTCACAACGCTTGTCTGATGCCGCTCAAATTTTGAGTGAGCAACCAAGCGCTCTAACGCTGCGCTACCTGCAAACACTGCGTGAAATAGCAACGGAAAACAATTCAACAACCATCTTTCCTGTGCCGATAGACTTACTTAAACCGTTTCTTAACCGCGACGAAAAGGCTTAATATCAGCCACCATGCGAATAATAATGTTTTAGACAATCTGATATTATTATTCGCATAATAAAGCGCATTTGACAATCAAAAATTAATATTTTTTGACAATCGTCATCTCTCGCTTCAACATACTTATGTCACTCCCGTGTACTCCACATGTTTTATTGATCGAAAAAGAATTTTAATTAATATCAATATTTCAACGATGAATTTTTGATTTTTCTTTTTTTCACATCTTTTCGTTAAAAGGAAAAATAAAGGCAGCAGGTAGCGTTTGAGCTGGTCTTTTAATAAAAAAACCATATGAAAAAAATTTTTACTTATCTCTCTCCCCTTTATTTACTTCCATTTATTGGCGATGCTCAGTTCGAAACAGGGCAAAAAGTCATTGGCGGTTCTTTATCTGCAGCAAGTAGTTCGGGCAATGCTACCCCATCTTTTGACAATCGGAGTATTTACCATACTACCAATACGGGTATAACAGTTAGCCCTTCCATCGCAAAATTTTATAAACCTACTTTACTGCGTGGTATTGGTTTTATATACGGCTACGGCAACTATACTTATAAAGAAGAAGCGCCTGATTACGGAAATGGTTATAAAAGTATTTCACACAATATTGGTATAAATGCTTTTTCTCAACGCTTTATTTCGCTGGGCAATAGTTTCTTTTTTACCTTACAAACCAGCGGAACAGCTCTATTTACTATATATAAGCAAAATGATTTTTTGTCTAAAGCCACAGCCAAGGGCCGTAGCTATTTGGTAAGTGCTGCGCTTGCCCCGGGTGTTAGTTATAAAATAAATAACCGCTTTTTATTTGATGCATTTCTAAGCAGCTTCCTTTCCGCAAGTTATGCGCACACCTCAACCACCCTAAACTATCCATTGCCGCGTGAAACAAAAACGCATAGTGATGGTTTTAGCATCGCCTCGTCTTTGAGTGATAATGCGATTGGAAATATAGCCGTTGGTTTTAGATGGCTGTTAAAAAGAAAATAGAGTGGTGACAAAAAAAATTGAAAGTGTTCTTTCTCGTTGAACTTATTTGTTTGCGGATTGCAATGATGGCAAAAAAAAGGAAAAATCTGATTTTAGTCAATAAAAGATTAATTGGGAAGGCTGTGGGCAACATCCATTATTACGTGACTAGTATTGTTCCAGCCTTCCATGCTTGCGGGCTTGGTAATGAACTTTTTAATACCCATTTTATTGCAATAGTCCATGTCTGATTTAGATGAAGAAGTAGTTAGAATAATAACAGGTATTTCGGTAAGATAAAAAGAAGACCTCAATTCGTGTAGTATTTCTCTACCATCTATCTTGGGCAAGTTAAGATCCATAACGATAATACCGGGTAAAGTTTTTGCTGTTTTAAGATAGCTGCACGCTTTATCTCCGTCCATAATTATGTCCATGTGGTAGGGAACATTGGTATCATTTAGTGCATCTTTTAAAAGATCGATGTCATCTATATCGTCTTCTATTAAAAGTATGTCGAGTGGTTTTTTCATAGGGTAAAATTGGAATTAATATCTCACTTTTTATAATTTTTTTACGCTTATTTGCAACAGTATTTGTTATTTTTCAATTACCAAATTAATTTTTTTTAATGTCTATTATTTGCTTTTCTCAATTGTGGAATCTGTTAAAACCAATAAAAAAAGTTAGAGTGAGATTATAGTAAAAATAGCAGTAAAAAGCGGCGTAAAGCGTTGGAGTACAAGTGAGTGACACAACAATGTTGCCCAAATTCGCGAATATTGATAAACAGAAAATAAAATTAAAACAGAACAAGCTTTCTTGCAGGAAAGCTTGTTAAAATATTTTTAGGAGTAAAAATTAAAATTCGGTTTTCACCTTTTTGTTTTGCTTATTTAATTTCAAGTTCAAAGACTCTCTCCAACTCAAAATAACCTTCGAGAATATCGCCCACCACACACTCGCCAACACCTGCGGGCGTACCTGTAAAAATGAGGTCGCCGATGTTTAAAGAAAAGTAATTTGAGATGTGCGACACGATTTCATCGAAAGTAAAGATCATATCGGTAGTTACACCTATTTGTACGTTTTCTCCATTTTTGTGCAGGGAAAAATTTATGGTTTTTTTAAGCATTTCTGGCGTTACATCTTTCCACTTGCCTATAACTGCAGAATTGTCCCATGCTTTTGCCTTTTCCCAAGGCAAACCTTTCTTTTTTAGTTCGGCTTGTATATCGCGTGCAGTAAAGTCTATGCCAACAGTAATACCGTTATAGTATTTGGAAGCATGTCTTTCGTTGATATAGCGGCCGTTTTTGCTAACGCGTAACACAAGTTCGCCCTCGTAATGAAGCTCGTTAGAAAACTCAGGGTAGTAAAATGGCGTATGGGCCTGCAACAAAGCGCTCTTTGGTTTCATAAAGATAACTGGTTCTTCGGGCACATCGTTTCCCAGCTCCTTTGCATGTTCTACATAGTTTCGGCCGACGCAAAAAATTTTCATAAGTTCTATTTCTTCAATTATGACGCAACAAACGCGAAAAAAGACTGCAAGAATAGCGCCTTTTTAATAATATTATTTTTTATGTCATTATATAACGTCGCATTTTTTTTTTATTATACTGCTTGCCAATTATTTACGAGGCTCATGGTTCTATCTAATCCCGTGAATACAAAGCTTTCAATAGTTTCGACACATTTTTCGATTTTTGCCTTTACTACGGGTAACTCTTCAGTGGTCCACCGGCCCAAAACAAAGTCTATTTGTCGTCCTTTAGGATAGTTGCTCCCAATGCCAAATCTAAGTTTAGGATATTTGTCGGTTGCCAAGACAGCTTGTATATCTTTTAACCCATTATGACCCGCATCGCTGCCGCTGCCTCGTAGTCTTATTTTTGTTAGTGGCAAAGCCAGGTCGTCTACTATAGTAAGTGTGTTAGCTATTTCTATTTTTTCTTTGTCGAAATAGTATTTAAAAGCGCGGCCACTAAGATTCATATAGGTAGACGGCTTTATGCAAACTAAGGTTCTACCCTTAAATTTTACTTCAGCAACGTCGGCCAGCCTTTCTTGCCGGAAGCTGCCATTTTGTTTATTTATAAAAGTGTCTAACACATCAAAGCCGATGTTGTGGCGCGTGTGTGCATATTCACTTCCTATGTTGCCAAGACCAACAATCAAAAACTTATTCATAGGCGACAAAATTAGTATTGAAAGTTTAAGCTGGACTTTGGATTTTTAAGGCTGTTGCATGAGGGCAAAGCAAAAAAAACCCGGCCTGAAGTAAGACCGGGTATGAAAATAAAAAAAATGTTAATTATTTCTTTTTTTCCTCTTTTGACTCTTCCTGCTTCAACGCACGCGTCAAAACTACGGATGCAATAGGAATACGGGGACTGTTTAAAATCTCCATATTTTCAACTTTTACGTCTTCAACTCTAATGTTTCCGTTAAGGTCAAGATTAGAAATATCAAAGGTAATTGCTTCCTTAAGATCTTTTGGAAATGCTTTTACTTTAAGAGATTTCATTTTTATTACCAATTTACCGCCGGCTTTAACGCCAACAGGTACACCGGTAAGTTGTAATGGTAGTGTTGCTACTACCTTTTTGTCTGCC
>Ga0181468_100090_pt1 | contig 14833 bp, 9 predicted proteins | sample InSIn1SAF170_2_FD_119080 | JGI IMG/M metagenome (GOLD analysis project Ga0181468, IMG submission 119080) | Clean room microbial communities from NASA Spacecraft Assembly Facility at Jet Propulsion Laboratory, Pasadena, California, USA -... ... | reverse complement strand
TTGTTGTTGTTGTTGTTGTTGAATATTAAGTTCCTTGATACATAATGCTCAATTTTCATAATTTTATTGTAAATGTAATTTAGTAAATTGTTTCCAAAAATCATGTTCTTCCGCTGACCCAACACGGCTCGTTAAAGGTAGGACAGAAACTACTAACCTTCTGCCGTGAAAAGCTGAGTAGTCCAGAGCGTAAGATTGTAATCAACTGACAGATATTTATATTTAAAATTTGAGATAGCATTTGATCAAGTTTCTTATAACTATTTGCTTTATGAGTTCGATGAATTACGGTATCCGCGACAAACTGATAAACTGTCCCTGCTAAAAAAGTCCGATGTTTTGTTTACATCATCCCGGAGACCGCACTCCAAATAATGACTTGTATAGGCAAATTTTTGATATTTTGGTTACATTATTGTTATTTTCGTGGGGATCTCTAATGTATTGTAAAATCAGATACAGCCAATGCTACTCGCTAATAATGTAACAAACAGACAAACAAACAAACATATCAACAAGCAAGCAAGCAAGCCAGCTATCAAACAAACAAACAAACAAACAAAAAATAGAGTTTTTCCTCTTTATAATATTAGTATAGATTATAATACTATTTATATAATTGTGATTTAGAGTAAAAATTATTCATAATTAATGATCAATATTATCAACTTCCATCGTCGTAGTCTCATTCTGGCCCATGGAATCAATTTGTTCATTTGCGATGTTTTCTTTCACGATATTTTCACATGCCTGACAGCTCAGACAGCAAATTAGCTGGTTGAAATAGACTGGAGCCGAGTTTAACCGAACTGCGCGAAAAGCGTGTCGCATGACGCACTTTACCTACCCATTCTATACCCGCCAATACAGCAACGAAAGACATAGTTCTATGTCAAGAATGTATTCAACATATGTTGGGAGGTTACTTTACTTTATGTTCTATAGTTCTTAACTAAATGCAATTACGATCTAATAGTTCCATTACAATAACCGTATAGTGGTATTAGAAATTGAGCACTTGAAGATACTAATATTGTATTGTAGTAGTTATGACTAAAATTGTATCTTTTAGTGCTTCTTTGCTTTATACTTATATGATAGAAATGCTACGAAGTTGTATAATACAACATTTATTTATTTGTTTTCGATAAATTGATTGTAGGGTATGATATTCGCGTAATGTGCCGGTGCTGAGGGTTTTGGCTGCTGAGGATGAGGCTGTTGAAAATCTCGGAGCTGCTAGACTCTACGTTGACTGATATTTCGATGTTCTGGATCGCTGTAGATATAGTGTCTGTGCTCGGAGTAGTGCAGACTGATGTTCCGGTCATTCTGTTCAGAGCCGCTTGAGGATTGATGATTGTAGTTGAGGTGCTCAGGGTTGATTTGGCCGAGGATGAGGCTAGGTGCAAATCTCAGGGCTGATCTGTATTTACACTGACTGATACTTCCGTTACTCTGGATCGCTGATGTTGTCGTAACGTTGATAAGTGGCGTATATGTTCGCTTAAAAATGGCATATTTCGCGTACTGTAGTTGAAATCAACTGCATCTGATGTATATCCGCATCTACCTTTCCTGCTTTACCGACGTGCACCCAGGAGAGGGGGTGAACGCGGCCAGCAGTCACCACACGGGCGAACGTTTCGTCATTCCTGTAAGACATTTCTTTTTCTACAGTTGAATCTGGCGACACTCGCCGTAATGCGTAAGGCTGAAGACACAAAGAAGGCAGGTATCTGTTTTCAGATTCCTGCAGGCGGTTACCTACTTTGATCCGCGCCGATCTGCGCTGGTTAATGGCCATAATAAACGTGTGTGAAAGCTAAAAACTTACCAGTCGCCATGTCTAGCTCAACGGATGATGACATATTTATTTTCGAAAGTTCGGGATTAAAACTAAAATATAAAGTTACAAGTGTTCATGCTATTAATCGTGACAGAAAACTACATGGCAAATGTCATCATTTGTTTATATAGCTAAAGAATGACGTAAACATTTTTTTTTTCAATATTCCAGAATATACTAAATAAAGTAGAACAGCGTTTATACAGAAAGTTGGTGGTGTAATTGGCATCGCCAGCCTATTTTACCAGAAGAGAGGCTTGTTGTGACTATCAGGTCAGTTAATTATTGTTTTATTATACAAAATATTATTTATCTATATATGGTTTTATTATACATATTGAACATATTATGTAGTATGCGTTATAATAATATTCCTCATTGGAGCAATGATTGCAGAAGTGAGTACCGCCCAGGGGATCCCAGCTATTTATATTTTTTTATATTTGTGTCAGTAATATAGATTCTGAATAAGCTTCGTCAAGCATTTGCGGTGACCGGCCTCTATCAATTTATTGGTACCACCCTGGAGATCGACATATTTAAGAAAAGTGGATTTGAGAAGATACAGAAGTGCAAGGAGATGTCCATGGTGATTGATATACAAACTATTTAACTAAATCTTGCACGCGGCTTCGAAATGATAATAATCTTATGTGCTATTCTTCTAACATGTGATATGTGTGATGTAGATAACCTTCCTCTTTCGATAACAAAGCAGACTGTGTCGAAGCTCTCGAAGATTCCTGAGAATTTGTACTAAATATGGATTGAGTGTCATTATTCTCCTCATGTATAGGTTTTATTATGTCTCTCAGGGTAGATACGTTTTTCTAAATGCTAGTGGTATGTCTAGGATTCAACATATCTATAAGTAAAAGTAAGGATTAAAAACAAGGCTATTCAATGATTTATTTGTATGTCCCGGATCTCCTGAGCGTGATATTGAAATTTTGCCATACTCTACACCAAACTGGTCTCTCAGATACTTCCACTTTTTCAGTTTAATTTCTATTCATAAAAAAGCAAATTGTTTGAATGTGCAGAATTTCTATTGCAATAATTATCATTTATTGCTGGTATTTAACTACTGGATCTTCATTCAAGACTCTTGCATTTACTTTTATAATGGGAGCATCTACTATAGGAAAGGTCGTTGCAGAGACTGCCATAGTGTTGTGGGATGAATTACAACCATTACACATGCAAAGACCAACAAAATATATTTTTAATGATATAGCTAATGATTTTTATCACATTTGGAAATTTTCTAATGTTATTGGTGCAATAGATGAAAACATGTTTGGATATAATATTCTAAACATTTAGGATCTATGTTTTACAGTTATAAAAAGTTTTATTCAGTTGTTCTACAAGCTGTTTAGGATGCTAATTACAAAGTTATTACAATTGACATTGGAGGTTATGGGAAGCAAAGTGACGGAGGAACCTTTAAAGCTTCCGATCCTTACCAATTAATCTATTACAAACAATTAGGTATTCCAGGGCCCAAATATTTGCTTGGCACCATAACAAAGTCTCCTTATGTATTCGTAGGAAATGAAGCATGCCCACTTCTTATAAATTTATTGAAAACTTTTGGTGGAAACAGCATAACGATTGAGCAACACACGATTATCTAAGCTAGAAAAACTGTAGAATGCGCCTTTGGTATCTTACATTACAAATGGCGTTGTTATAGCCTGGCGGTGGGTCGCTCAATTTGTTATTTTAATTCTTTTCTCTTCTCACTTCAGTGCAATTTATCCGCTTAGTTTTATTCGTCTGTGAATTTTTCATATGTGGGGCCTGTTCACACTCAATTTTCTGGTCTGATTCTCCGCTGGTTCTCCTAATTGGCGACGCCTAGGCGGTTCCTCTTATCACTCTAATCGATGAGTTTAAATATTTTGCTGAAAGACAGTCAGTCACCACATGCGCAGGGCGGTTTAGAAAAGGAAAGGTATTCTTTCTATTTAACGTGGCGTAACATGAGACTGCGTGAATTGGCATCTCCAAAACCAGGGATAAGTCCTATTGCGCTTAGATCAGCCCTTAGTATCTGATTTGATGCTGCACTGGAAAATAAATAACTTTTCATTCGGGGACGCACGGTCGGTTCGTCGAAGCGTCTCCGAGTCCGGGGAAAAGCCACTGAGAAAGAAGCGTTAATTTCCCTACGGGAGAGGAAGAGACCGCGCTGGCGAAAGTTGAAGCGTTCGTGCTCATTGAAACACTTATGTTGGGTTGACGGGAATTTTTGCACTTACGAAATCTCACGGACTAAAACGAGACCTGCTTCAAATCTGTCGTCAGCCCTTCTCGCCCACAGCCTACGTGACCACCAAAGCAGTACTAAGACTTTATTTTCTGTTGTTTTCACCCCTTTTAACCAGATAATCCGTGTCAAGCCATTTATTGGATTGAGCAAGGACGCCCCACGCCGCGCCGGGGTAAAATCAGACTCCGCCTTTACAAATACCTTAAATCGGGCTTCAGTGGCACTTTCGCATCCAAGTCGACCGTGCGCGCGCGACTCTTATCCAAATATGATTTTTTGCGGCTCTGACCACAGCAATATATTTCAATTAACTTCCACCTGAACTTTATTACGCGTACCGCTGTTATTTTTCACTAGTTAAGCGAATAATCCCCTAACAGACGCAGCTTCGTCAGCTAAGGCTATCGCGGAGCACCGGGAGACGCGAGGGGAAGATGACTTCCCACCCCTTGTCCGCAGGCTTGCTTTTTCAAAAATACGAATTCACATTTCGCCAGAGGAGAGAACTTTTTGATCAGATCCGGTGCGGAGACGTCATGTGTCGCGTGTGCGTACGGTGTTTCCTGTTCCCTAGTCCATCGACGAGCTCAGACAATCAACTCAATCTGCATAACCTGAGAGTGCGGTGTTGGCTTCTCGACTTTTAGCGAGTGAGAGAACGCCGAACTCTTTCTTAGCCTACACTTAGTGTACACCTGTCGATCTCGCTATTAGCGAGAACTGAGTTGCGCTGAACGTAGATGTTCCACCTGGCGACTACTCCTGGAGTATTGAGTCTCGTTTCTGCGAGGCGCCCTTGCTCCAGGTACCTATCTTCCCTTGTAATTAGTGGACTAACGACGCCTTCGCTTTTAGAGAGTGACGGAACCGCGAAGTTGAAGTAACCCTTCCGGTACCAGTAATCCCGTCCCAACCGTGCACGTTTGGCGGTTGGACCTGCAGGATGCAACGTCGATCCCGTAATAAGACTAAGTTTCGCAACCCCCACCGTCCGGTGGGGGAGTAGTCCGGTACTAATTACAGGTACGTGCTATCTCGAAAGCCTCCCTCTTTCTTTTATGGCCTGCCGCGACCACTGCCTTGGTTAGACCGCGGCTAGTTCCAGTTTTAGTCTCTCAGTTATGACACTCCCACCCGTAATTATTTTCTCCAGTATCATCCATGAAGGTCGCCTATAAATTTATATACATCGAAGAAGGTTTTCCTTTGCAAGCGCTAGGCTTCCTGATTATTATTAGTTTATTTTCCCGAATTTTTGATAGGATAATTCAAATGTTCCTGAATTAGATTTTCTTTATCATCTTCTAGGTAATATTATTTTTGATTGTCATTAATTCTTTTAATTGTCATTTGTTATTTTATGTCATTTGTGATTTTTATTGTAATTTATTATTGTAATTGTCATTTGTGATATTGTTATTTATTATTTTAATTGCCATTCATTATCTTAATTGCCATTTATTATCTCAATTGTCGTTTATTATTTTAAGTGCCATGTATTATCTGAAGTGTTATTAATCATTATATATGTCATTTACTATTTTAATTGATACTGATTAGTTTAATTGTCATTTATCATTCCAATTGACATATGATGTCTTAATTGTCATAAATTATTGTGATGGTCAGTTATTATTAATTGTCTCTTATTATTCATTATAATCACTATAATTTATTATCGCTTTTGTTATTCATAATGATCATTTATTATGATCACCGTCATTTATTATTACCTTTATTAATCATTATGTTTATTTATTATGACCACCATCATTTATTATCACCTTTACTGTTCATCATCATCATTTATTATGATCACCATAATTTATTATTATCTTTATTATTCATCATGATCTTTGATTAGGATCACCATCATTTATTATCACCTTGTGCGTTCGTCTTGCCCCTCCCCAAGGTCATGTGAATAGATGCCTTTCCAATCTCCGTAGTATGACGAGTTTTGGAACAAGCGCTACCCACCAATCTCCGCCGAAGGCGAGTTTTGGAAACCGTCATAGGTACTGCACCTTGTTTAGATCCGGTCTTCGCCCTAGGCGATTTCGAGAAAACGCAAATCCCTTCAATATCTGCCATGTGCGAGCTTTGGAAACCGTACTAGAGACTTATAGTTTAGATTCAGAGTAGGCGTGCTCTGAAAAGCGTGGGGTTCTCCAATCTCTGCCATGTGCGAGCTTTGAAAACCGTTATACGAACTCCTTTTGCTTATGTCCGGATCGCGTCCCGGAAACAGGGTGAGGACGTAACACTAACTCACAAGACCTAACTGTCATGTCGACATCTTATTTTGAGCGTATTAATAAATGTATTGAACTAACAAACTGTCTTATTTACCCTAACCACTTTCGTTGAACTTTAATAAAAAAAAAATCATCTGAGTTGAACACAACGTAAGAAATTCAAAACTAGACGATCACATCACTTTTCTTCATGGTCCTCTTGTGCCTGACTGCAGCAGAGGTTGGAACGATCCTACCGGAGCTGCACCCGCCTGTATAAATACAATGGTGAAACTGCTTTTGAAGTAGATTAGTTAAGACAGCAAAATACGACGCGTGGTGGTGAAGTTGATTACTGATCTATGGATACATTTTTAATAGGGTTTAAGCAAGAATTGGACGATGGCGAAGTTTCAACACGTTTACAAAAAGCTGTTCCAATAATTAATATAAGAAACTATTTGGAAAATTATTTTAATTTTCGATTTACAAGCACTGAAATTGATAGTGAAGGAAGGCCTGTGTGCGTTGTTTGTTCTAAAACTTCAGCGGCTGACAGCATGAACCTAACAAATTGAAACGACATTTGGAGACTGTTCATCCTAAATAAGTGAAAAAATTTCAGAAGTTTTTCGTTACGAAATTAAAATCTTTCGAAAAACAAAAATCTACAATCAAGAAAACTATGTAAGTTAACGAAAAAAATTATTAGCTTCTTACAAGTTGGCGTATCAAATAAATAAATGCAAAAAAACTCACCACATTGGTGAACTGCCGGCTGCAATCCAAATTGTAAAAACTATGTTCGGAGAAAATTGTGCCAAGCCACTACAGCACATTTCTTTATCGAATGATACTGTCGGACGTCGCATTACTGATATATCTAGAGACATAGTCACAACTATTGTTGAAATTGGTTGGCAAGTATTTTTCATTGCAGTTTGATGAAACAACAGATGGTAGCAAAGACTGTCGTTTAATTGCGTATGTTCTGTTTGGGGATAAAATGTTGGCAGTTGAAGAATAATTGTTTCGCAAACCAAAGTGAAGCTAGAGCTACTGCATTATTTAAAATATTTGATTATATTTTAAACTATGCAAACATACAATGGGAAAACTGCGTCGGAATTTGCACAGATTGTGCTCGGACAATGTCTGGGAAGTTCCACAGCTTACAAGCTTTTGTAAGATAAAAATCTCCACACTGCATCTGGACACATTGTATGATCCACAAAGAAGCTCTTGCTAATAAAGAAGTGTATCCTAGTTTAAACATTGTGTTAATAACAGTTGTTACTGTGGAGTTACAGAGGAGAAATTGCAACTTTTTTGGAAGAGAACAATCGTCATGAAGCAGAGCTGTTTAGAGATCACTTTTTATGATGAAATTTAGCTACATTGAAGATATATTCAAAAAATTTAATGTAATCAACATACACTTCCAAGGAGCAAATACGAATAGTTTAGATTTGAATGACAAAGTATATGCTTTTTCTAGAAAATTAGCATTATGGAAAGCAAAAGTAGAGCAGAACAACATAGAAATGTTTACAAATACTACGCAATGTGTTAAAAACTACAAGACTGAGAAGCAACATGTCAGAGTGTTATTTATAACTACTGACAATTATTTAGTTATGTTGACAGAGAATTTTTAAAAATATTTTATAAACGACGATGACGTGATAGTACAGTACCTGTGAGTAAGAAATCCATTCCTGAATACACCAGAGGGTCTTTTTGTTGAAAGAAGAAGAAGAGTTTATTGACTTACATCGAGTGTGGCCATCAAAAGGCAGTTTCGTAATACATTTCTGTTTGAATTTTGGACCGGACTAAATAATGAATTTTTGGGGCTGCAAAAGAAAGCTTGTGAAATACTGTCGCAATTTCCAACATCTTGCTTTTGCGAAACTGAATTTTCAGCCTTAGCTGCATTGAAGAGAAAGTATAGAAATCATCTAACTGTGGAACAAGAACTCAGAGCTCAGAGCTGCAATAACACCTTCTTTTGACAAGCTATGCTCTGCAAAACAGGCTCTAGGAAAGCATTAATTGCTGTTTTGTTAACATTGACTATTATTTTATTTTTTGTTCATATTAGAATATTATATATTTTACGTTTTTACATAAATACTTGTTAATTGTTGGAAAAAATAAAAAAAACTTTTTTTATTTCTTCCATCATTTGCGCTTCCTGAGAGGGGCACACCCCCAAAAGTTTAAAATAACTGAGTTAATCCAATTTACCAATTCAAGATTCCTTAATCTCTATCTTAATCTTAATATTTATGTTGGAATGTTTTTCAAACTACAATATTTTTTGCAGGTATACAAGATGATGAAAGTCAATTATTCAAAACTAGACGCTGTGCACGTAGAAACGATAAAGTAAGTAACATACTATTTCACTGTTTTTAAGTAAGATACGATTTACTACGTTGTTATAGTTTTCATATATAAACTTGTGTATTTGCATTTCGTAGATCTTATGCTGAGTTTCGCACCTTTGATTGCATATCAGAAATCTTTAATGCCCTGTTCCAGAAACGCTTGGTAAATTTTAACTTAAGGTTAACTTTAACTATCGTTAAAATTGTGCGCTCTGCATAGCTTGAAGCTTGATACAATTTTAAATAGATTAGATCTATATCTTATAACGGTACCTTATTTTAAAAAAAGAAAGAAACAGAAAGATAAACATAATATATAATATTTATAGACATAGTTATTTACATATTCTCAAAACTAAAAAAACGATTAATTATTTACACAAGTTTTTGGGCGCCAGCTGATTTTTTATGTAATGCTTTATGGCGTTTATATAAGGGGGAGCAAGGAGACGGAAAAACCAGCAAACGCCTCCTGTTTTTAACACAAACAATGAGGTCACGCACTTTCACGCGTCGAAACACTTGTCGAAGCACTTGTTCAGTGCTCTACCTCTCCTCGTGACGACGTCAGCAGACGGAATAGGCGTACCAAAAATGCGTGGGCGGTACTCCAACAAAGCACCCCACGTACACCGTCGTTAATACCTGAGATAAACCCTTCGGAAGCGCGTTCAGCGGGATTTCCTGTCGCTAATTACGCCTTAACACACACTCCGTAAACGTAAGGTGAGGAAAACGTAACGTAACTTATCGCGTTCACTACGGGACTTTGACTTAAACGGAAAACGGAATTATTGCGAACAGACAACGTAATTAATGGCGAGTCCCTCAGCGCGACAGACGCGCGCTCTACGGCTGCTACTACGAGACTGATGACATCACCGCGATTCAAGTCAATTCTCGCGTCGCCGCGGCTCGCCAGCCAATCACCGATCGAGTTGCGTTTCATTGCCTTATTAGGAAGTAAACGTCTCGCGATATTTCGGAAGCCGGACTAGGAATTTTATGCCACCCACTAAGCTAATATGCTTTGAAAGTGGAATACTCTACAGGCTGAAAATATGACCGTTACAATCTATATATATAATATTGTGCGATCGTTCGTAGTGGGCGGTTGTGTTGGAGAGCTCTCTGATTTAACTCACTTGTAACGATGTGTGGTTGAGCGTGTGTGCGTGGGCGAGCTTTGCGCCCAATGAAAGAGTCGTAGGTGTGTATAAAACAATGATTTATGATAACAACAATAACTTAAATACAAATATAAATGAATTATGCAAAGCCTGCCATCTAGCTGTGTGCAGTATCGGTCGACGTGTTCGTCGCTAGGGGCGTTTAGCAGTCTGCTGTAGACTCAAACTAGAACTCCCAGTAATTTGGGGATCGGTCGTCGGCGTGACGAAATGCTTGACGGACGGGTATACTCCTGTGGTCGAGCAGCGAATGTGGCAGGGGGTACTCTTCCTTGACGCTCCGGGGCAGCTGCGGGTACCTCTCCGAATGTGCGAGGGACTGCTGAGCCTTGATGTGACCTGGGGGGTAATAGGCCTTGGAGGCGACGCAGACTCCGGCGATGAGGAGGCGAACAGGTCCAACAGTTGAGCTTGCTGCTGCTCGCTGACGTCACGTTTCGGCCCTGGCTTTTCTATCGAAGGCGGCTGGGGTGAAATTAAACGTGGCGTCTTTCGTTGACGAAGAGCCAGACGCAGGACCTTGCGGAACTCCCTTCCTCTCGTCCGATCGCTTCACCGGCGTCTAATGGCGTCGAAAGGGAACTGACACGCTCCTCGTAGTATTCGCCACCTGCAGTGAGGGGGAGGAGAAGAGCTTATTCAGCCACAACGTGGAGGAGGCTTTCGGCTAGGAGAAGAGCTTATTCAGCCACAATGAGGTTCGTTTGGAGTTGGTTGATTTTTCATTGAAAAGTGGCAGCTATTTATACCCGATTTCGGTCGTAAATGTGGGAAAATAGCGACGCTCCCAGATGCAAAACTCGCTTTTAATCGCTTGCGGTGGAGACGCGCTCAAGGGCGAAAATCGTTTGCATTCACAAAACGCCACGTGTGACCTTTGACCTTTCCGCTGACTTGTTTACGTCGTCGTTCGCAACGGATGTTTCAGTGCGCAGCTATTGTTTTCCGCGCGCATCATCTCGCGTGATTCGGGGGTGGCGTATCAAATCGATCGATTGGCTCTGACGTCACACGTCGCTGTTTCTTTGCGGGGATGTCGGAGCGCCGGCGCTTATCTTCCGCGCGCTTTCGGTTGTTTGAATCTTGCGCTTCGTGCGCGGACGCGGCCGGCGTCAAGACGCCTTGGCCGAATTTATCGCTTGGTTCACGTAGGGCCCACACACTTATATACAGTTGGTTACACATACAAATAATAAATCATGGGAAGATTAACTTCTAGAACAAATGTAGCAGAAGACGAAGAAATAAAACTTAATATTAGTGACCTAAAAACACTTATATGTGAAGTAGTAAATGAAAAAACTGAGGTACTGATGACGGAATCAAATAAAGAATTGATTAGATTACTAACAAACAAGAATACAGTGCTAGATAATATTATGGAAGAAAATGGAAAATTAAACGAATCTTTGGACTCGCAAGAAAGCGTTAACACAGTAATAAACGTGGAAGAAAAAGTCACAAGCGAGTTTAAACATTTAGAAACCAAAAATCAAAACAGGAAAAAACAAAAAACGCAAGAAATATTTACGACGAAAGTGCTGTAAACACCGGGTTTGTTGACGATGTAAACAAAAAACAACAAAACAAATCAAAATATTCTTATCATAAGCAAGATATTATTCGTGGAACTGGAGATGGGCCAACCATTCCTGGGAGATTTGCTGGAGATGGCACATTATTTTCAGCTGTAGCCAGACGGGCCTACTTATACGTTGGTGACGTTCATCTCAGTGTCTCGGAAAGTACAATTAATGATTATGTAAAACTAAAAATTCCTAAGGGTGACTTTGTTGTGGAGGCTCTTCCAACGCGCGATAGTGCACTAAGCCGGGCGTTCAAATTATCGGTCGACTTTACGCTGTTGGAAGAACTAAAGCAACCTCAGTTGTGGCCCATCGGCATTATAATAAAGCGTTTTTTTCGCCCTCAAAGATACCTCGACCATAAACCGCATTTGTAAACAATGTTCTTTATCAATACCAAAGCTGTGCATAAACACGTGGGAAATAAAATGCGTTAACTTATTAAATTTAAATATTCAGGCTTTGAAAATAAAATGGCTCTTTTGAGTAACTATTTAAATGACGCGAGGATAGACGTAGCCTGCATTACAGAGCATTGGCTACAAACAAATGTTGCAGACGTTGTTAGAATAAATAACTATAAAATTGCCTCAAAATGTTGCCGCAAAGAATATAAACATGGTGGTACCCTGATTTTAACAAGAAATGAATATCGCACGACCGCAATCGACATAGACGAAAACGTAAGAAAAATTCATATTGAAGCGTCAGCAGTACACTTAATGAAAGAAAATATGGTTATTCTTGCTGTATATAGATCACAATTGGGTGACTGGGAAATTTTCAGAAAAGGACTAAAAAGAATTCTTGTATATTTATTTCAGAGATATCCAAAATCATTAATGGTGGTAGCTGGAGATTTTAATATAAATTTTATTTTAAATACACCACAGGAACGGGAAATTAAAAATGATTTTGCAACATTTGGTATGCAAGAAGTATTTAAAGAATATTCAAGGGTCACTAAAAACAGCAGCACGTGCATAGATAATATATTTATTTCAGACGCCATCACATTACTTCGTAAAGACAAAAAGAACGCGAATTTACAGCAAAAAATGTACTTACCGTTTCGTGGAAAACATTGAAGAAATAGACTGGTGTGCAGTACCGAAAGAGAAGGAGAAATATACAGCGGTTCATCTATCCATTCAAAGCGTATTGAAGGAATGTTTTCCAGTAAAAACCGTCCGAATGAAACAGGTAGAGCGCCTTCCGTAATGCTATAAAACAAATAATTTGAAGCGTCAAAAAACAAATTTTGAATGCAATAAATATAGTTGCGCAGGCAAAAAACACAGATTTAGACTTAACGCTATACAAAAAATACAAAGAAGAATACAAAAAAAAACCTGGCTGCTCAGGGCAAAACGAGCATAACTGATTACATACTGGGGAGTGAAAATGTAATGAAAGCAGCATGGAGAGTGGTCAAAGCAGAATTCAACATATCCAAGGTGAATAAAACTCAAGAAGAACAAGATATAACTGCACTCGATTTTTGTAATTATTACACTAAACAGCCAGAGACCATAATGACAACAATACCTGGACCGGTGCAAGATCCACGTAGGATGATAATAAAAGCAAAGAGTGTACCTAACACTATATTCTTGGCACCAGTGACGGAAAGCGAAGTACGGTCAGTTATAAAGAACCTGAAAACAAAAAGCACAACTGATGTCTACGGTTTGAGCGTGAAACTGTTTTAAAAAAATCTCAAAACAGATATTAACAACGATTATTGATTGTATAAATGACAGTTTTAGAAAAGGCATCTTTCCAGATGAATTAAAAGTTGCAAGAATAATACCGGCGTAAAAGTCTGGAGACAAAACAAATCCAGGCAATTATAGGCCCATATTAATTCTTCCAGTTATTTCTAAAATATATGAAACAGCAATTAAAACTAGAATGTTAGAACTTTTTAGAAAAAAGTCAGGTCCTTGACCCATGTCAACACGCCTACCGATCGGGAAAATCATCGACTAGTGCTCTAACAGAAGCAGTGGACGCGATCGCAGAACATTTAGACAAGGGAGACGAAGTTCAACTGACCTTCTGAGATCTATCAAATGCATTTGATACGCTAGATCACAACAATTTGCTCCACAAACTTGAGCACTACGGGTTTCGAGGACCTACGTCGCGGCTTCTTATGTCGTATTTAAATAACAGGGGTCAACTGGTAGAATGGGGTAAAACCATATCGCCGGTACGAAAAGTTAAAGTGGGACTACCCCAAGGTTCGGTTCTTGGTCCGTTGCTGTTTTTAATATATATCAACGACCTCCCGAAAAACATGTCGGCAAACGACCTCACGTTATTTGCAGATGACACATCTATCATGACTGTAGCGAGAAGCGAGGAGGACATACATAGAGAAACCGAAAAAGCGACGGGTGAAGCGCGAGAATGGTTTTCAAGTAATACCTTAAAATTGAATGAGAATAAAACAAAACACTTAAACATAACAACAGGTACGGAAAACCAGATAAAGTGTGCAAAATTTTTAGGCCTACAGTTTAACAGTCAGTTCAAATGGAACTCTCATGTTAACTACCTGCAAACGAAATTGTCGACTGCTATATACATCGTGAGACAAATGAAAAAAATTGAAACTTACGAAGCGACGCGGGCGGTTTATTTCGCGCATTTTCACTCCCGAGCAACGTACGGTATCCTGGTTTGGGGCTAGTCAGCTGATGCAAGAACGATATTCCTGTAACAAAAAGAAGCCGTGAGAGCGTTGGTGGGAGCGGGATCAAGAGACAGCTGCAGAAACTTGTTTAAAGATTGTTCAATACTTACCATTCCTTCTGTTTTTATACTTACCTGTTTATTGCATGTCCATAAGTAGCAGATGAAGTATGTGCGGTTTTCGGAAGTTCACGATTACGAAACAAGACACAGGACAAACTCAATAATACGTAAATATAGAATAGAGAGATCGAAAACAAACACTAATTACACGGCGGTAAAATTATACAACGCTCTCCAGTGCGGTCTTACCGGGGTTACAACTATAAATGTGGGCAAAAAACTTGTTGTTGGAGCGGGTGTTTTACTCAACACAAGATTTTTTTACCTACATGAGTGGCGAAATTAATTTAATATAATTCATCATTTTAATTTGTAGTTGGTACAGTTGTATGTTGTATTAAATTGTTTTCGTACTTTGTAAACGCTTTCGTTTAAGGTTACATTTATGTTTATGGTCTTTTGTGATTTTTTTTACGCATTCCATGTACAAATTTTGTACTGTGAATTTAGAAATAAATTATTATCATTATTATTATT
>Ga0181468_100084_pt1 | contig 15048 bp, 12 predicted proteins | sample InSIn1SAF170_2_FD_119080 | JGI IMG/M metagenome (GOLD analysis project Ga0181468, IMG submission 119080) | Clean room microbial communities from NASA Spacecraft Assembly Facility at Jet Propulsion Laboratory, Pasadena, California, USA -... ... | reverse complement strand
AGAGGAGAGGAGAGGAGAGGAGAGGGCTCGACCAACGCCATCGAAAGATGTTCAAACCTCCGCCCCAACTCAAATAGGGGAAGTGCCGCCCATACTCTTACCTCACCCTTGGGGGGACTAGCCTTTGGAAACTCATACCTACACCCTACAGCCTCTCCCCTCCGCCTTGGGAATAGCCTTTGAAAACTCCGCCTCTGATCTCCTCCTTGGGAATAGCCTTCCTTGCCCCCCGGAGGGACAAGCGGCTTCGCACCTTGGGAAATCAGACGTTTGTGGTACTATACCTGGTCACCTATGCCTCTGACCTCATTGGAACCCTCCTGACACTCAGCAGCCTTGGGACCGCCTCATCAAACTACTCCTTGGACCGCGTAACCTCAGACCTACGGCCTTGGGTGGGACTATCCTTGGTGGGATTAGTGCCTGATCCGAGTTGAGTTGTTCTTACCCATCCCATTCCAATCTGGCTTTGCTTGGTGGGGGGGATGAGCTAACCTTACCTTTGGCTGGCTTACCCATCCATGTATGTGTACTTAGACGCTACTAATATTCATTCCTAGGCGGACTCTTACCGGGCTAATCTAATCCCACCCAGGCGGACTTCTTCAATATAGCTTGATGGATACTGGTCACTGCTACCTTGGCTTATGCTGGTTCCTTGGTGGCTATGACTTGGATCTTGCTATCCTTGCTTCTTTGGATTTATGCGTGCTACCTATTGATCGATCCAGGCGCGGACGGAACAACGGATAGGTAGGCAAGCATCCCTGTGGTGGTAGAGAGCTAGCTCACTCAGCAATAGATTCATTATTACTTCATTTCCGTTATCTCCTAATTCCAACCAATGAATGACGATGGATCTGTAGATGGGCTAGCGATGGATTGATGATAAATTGGTTAGCAGATGATTGGTGATTTGTGGAATCGGCTTTCAGAGGATGAGAAATAAGTAAGTCTTTTTGGAGACATCAGTTTAGTCTCTTTGCTACACCTTAGCTTTATTGTCCATGACAAATTTGATTATGTGGTATCGCGCGTATATAAATCATCTGGACAAGCATCTTAGTCAGTAGCCGGGGTGGAGGTAGCAGATCCTGAAGCGTCTAGCTTACCGAGTTTCAGTTTCACTCGTTTCAGAAGCAGCACATGTAGCATTTGACCCAATGGGTTCCGTACTAGGTACAGTAGATTTTCTAGTTCCGGGTCAAGTGAAACCCCTTACTATTCCATAGCTGGTAGCGGAGTTCCTAATTTCATACCTAGTTTAGTTCGATATTTCTCAAAAGCAGATCCTATTCCAATTGATCGAGTCGAATAATCTGTTGACCTCCCTGTTCCAGAACCAATGGTCTCCCTTCCAGGTCGATAACCATAGCCCGTTCTAAGGCACAAAACAGGCTAAGCGCACAACAAAAGGCAAAGCGACCCGCCCAAGAGCAAAGAATGAAAGGAAAAGAACAGCTGCAGGATATGAGCCAGGTGCATATCCATATGGGTTGGTGAATGAAACCTTGACTGTGCAGGGGCCATCAATCCTACCAGGTTTGGTTACCGCGCCAATCCTTTAGTGGCCAATAGTTCTGTAGCAGGGAAGTAGTTCAATGGGGATTCAGCCAAAGAAGCGTGCATCTGAGCCACCAGCTTAAGAATCAGTTGTTTACCTTGAACCAATTCATCGAGTTTACCCATCAGCGAAGACAGAGATGGTAGTAGCTTCAGCACCAATTGCAAAGGTAGAAGTAGAGCCCAAAGAGGAGGCAGTAGTCTCCGATCTCCAAAGATTTCGTTTTTTCCGAGATGAGATAATATTTAAGAACTAATTGAGATTACCAAGGTGCGAAGCCGCTTGTCCCTCCGGGGGCAAGGTAATTGTAACAGTTAGCAAACTATATGATAGGGTGGTGAAGAACCAAAAATTGATCCAGTTGGTCCAGCATCAGTAGTAGGGGCAACTTACCTTCGCCCAGTTTCATAATTCTAACCAGTGAATAGTTGGTCGATCCAGTTGATTCATCAGTTTCAATGCCAACAGATCCCCCGAACGTGCATTCACAGCCCCACGATATCAGTGACCCGCTCAAAGTGAACAATGGAAGTCGCATCAAGCATGTCCCGCGCTACAGGTATACCGCAACTACCGTAGCATTCTCTACTCCAGAACGCCAAAACTCTGCCTAGTCATCCGTCCCCTATCCATTCTGTATCAGCCCGGATCAATGTGTATCGAGAGGGAACACGCAGGTTCTATTGGTTCTCCATTCGCATTGATGAGTGGGCTGCAGTTGAATGTGCTACGTTTGGATGGGTGTGCTACTACGATTGGCTTAGTGTGTCGGTACTGTACTACTGAGCGTGTAGGGCTCCTGTAGGCGTTCTCCTCCTGTAGGTGCTTCTCTAGGTGCATTTGGTAGATGTGGTTTGCTTTGTTGTTCATCGGCATCATAGGTGTGACTTTATCGACTGTGTAGTTTCAGCGCTTTCGTTGTTCCCATCTCTCGCTTCCTTCCAGAATGAACGCACATTATACAGAATTATGAACCACAAACATTAGGTTGACTTTCCCTCGATACCAGATCCGCTTGCGGAAGGACATGAAACGAAAGGCAATTCCTTGCCCCCGGAGGGACAAGCGGCTTCGCACCTTACACGACACGTTACAGCACAGCAAGCATTCCCTCTCCGTAGACAAAGAGGTGCCAGATATCTCTATGTAATAGAGTCAAGGGCCAAGATGAAACCATTCGCTGTCGCTAGATCTAACAAACCAAACCCCCACCAATAGCTAGCGGCATCGATTAGGTCTTTCTGCATGAAAGAATAGTATTCCAGGCAGGATTGGTGTAACCACCTCCTTCCTACCCATTGCCCATTGCCCCTTCACGCACGAGTTACATAAATGATTCTGACCCAAACAGGAAGTATGAGGGAGGAGAGTGAGAGCGTGGGTGGTTTACTCCCATTCATTCGTAGTCGTAGCCGCGCCTCTACCTAATTGATTGAGTACCGTGTCCCCATTATGCATGCAAGGGGTACGCCCTACACACACTGACTGAATGGCCGTTCCTAGAGAAAGAATTCGGTTGGGAGAGAGAGTGAATGCTTGCTATCTACCTCGCTCGACCTCCTCTATTCAGCAGGCGCATAAATGCTTTATTTCGGTCGATCACTGGGGCATTTCATGCCCGCCCTGCTGGGGGCCCTGCTGGGGGGGGACATGACATGAATGCCCAATATATCATATAGGCCCAGAGAGAGTGAGTTCGCCGAATTCTTTATATACATATTGATTCCCAAACTTATGGCACAAAGACAGATGGGGTTCAAACTAGGAGGTATTAATTAGTGAGCATTTATGTAGGCACTCGCTCGGCCTTTAGGGAGGGCTTTCAGGCACACACGGGAGAGCGGCCTGCCTTTAGGCGCGCCATCAATAGATAGGTAGAGGGGAGAGGTGATGTTCACAGGTCATTTATGCGGGGGATATATCGCAAATAATAACCACTACCTACGCCCCAGAGGGAGAGGGCATTTATGTATGTTTGCATATTACGTATATAAAGAAATAAGTAATAACGATCACTACTTCGTTCCCCGCATATAAATTGAAATATGACCCACATAAGAAAGAACAAGCTTTGATGAGTATAAACGAGAGGAGGGAGCTAGACCGCCGCTATTACGCTTTATCTGAGGCCAATCAATAGGAAGGAGCCCTCCCTTCACGGTATACTATATGTATGTAATTGAGTAGTTGTATGCAAAAAGGGGTCACGTAGGGCGATGCCGGGCACACCCGCGGAACGGAATCAATTTCCGGAGTTGCAGAGAAAAAGAATGTGGTTGCTCCACCCAATAGTTTTCTTTCGTCCACCGGCATCGTATCATGGATCTTGAAGGTGTATATATTCTCTTTGTTCTTTTCTTCTTTCCGAAAGGTGAGGAGCGGCAACACCGCATAGACATATCACTGTTTTGCCTCACTTCCTTTCGCTCATTCCACATCTCATTTCCTCCCTTACTATAACCCCCAAAACGACTATTTCTTTATTGGCTATTGTTTTTGACTTCATAATCCAAACTAATACCTCTTTTTGTTTCGGTAACAAACTATATGCTAGGCCAAGCTTGAGATAAGTGAGTGCATAAGGGTCTTTATTCTCTCTCTAGTGACAATATCCAGTACCGTGTCATTACTTACCTTATATAAGGCATGATCTATTTGAGGGGAAGAAAGAAAGGGTAACGAGTGTCCTTGCATCCGTCTTTCTTTCTTTCCCTGCCCCACCAGGAAGCGAGCAGATAGTAAAGCACCCCCCCCCTCCCGATGAGTAACTTAAAGGTCAGAACCCTATGGGAATTATCCCCTGGTAAGGTAAGTGTCCTCCCTCGTTCCGACCGATAAGTGTTTTCAAAGCCAAGCCAATCGCCCTGTCTTTCAATGTTACCCTTCGATAGATAAAGAGATCCATAGAAAGCAATTGTGAGGGCTAACTCAGGGAATCATCCTGCCCGAAGGTCTTCATCAATGAGAAGGCTTGGCTAAGACCGAAGCTACTCCTGCTCCTGTTTCCGGCCGGTAAGAGAGAGCGGTACCGGTAAGTGAATGAAAAGTGTCTTTCTGGCTGGCCTGCCGTAGCGGTATGTAAGGCTTGCTCCGTAACGGTACTTGCTTTCCAAAGACTGGGCTATAAAAGCTTTGCTTCCCTAGGTCCCTGTGCAATGTCTGATTGCTCGTAGCTCGTGCTTGCTAAGAAGGCTGCCTGAGAGTTGTTCGTTCCTGTGCTATGCGTACCTGGAAAAGAGGTAGTAAAAAGACAGGTGGGAATTCGTGGTATGTGGGCCTGTCCGTGCCCGAAGTCTATCCCTAAAGAAAGGGTGTCCATTCCAGCCTGTACGAGAATGCCCCATCAATCAATAAGAAGTAGTCTCATTTTTCTTAGTTTCACCTTCCTGGCAATGAAACATGTTAATACGTAGATAATGGTTAAAGCCCAAACTAAGTCTTTCCTTTTTGCTCCTTGCCCCCGGAGGGACAAGCGGCTTCGCACCTTCAATGGTATGAAAATGACGACTCTTCTCATCTCTGCAGTTCCTAAATAAGGTTTCTAATATCAATGGTTGGTCTAAAGCGCATAACATATCAGCTGCACCAGGGATTGAATCGAATGGTGATCCCTTCCAAACCTTCGGCCATCATCTACCTACTTTCACTAATATCTTCGTGTTTCTAATTCCCCTATTTCCCCATTTCAGTAAAGAACCTCATATACAAGCTTGAACCTATCGATCCCTGACCCAGTGGCTTAATAGTCATTCCTCGAACGAAAGATGATTGCACCTCTCTTATGAAAGAAATTAGTTCAAGGATGAAGCCGAACCTAGTCCGTAGGTAATGAATCGGTATTATATATGAGTTATCAAAAGTGCAGGGGAGACCTACTGTAACTAAGAATGAGAAACATACTGTGTCTTTTGGGTTATGTCTCTAAACCAGTCTAGGGTGGGAAAGAAAGACCCATGAATCTTTTTTTCACTACTTGAATAGGGAAATAGCCTATTGATCACTCCTATAATTAAGGATCCAGCCACCTACCTTGTCAAACAAACTTATTATGTTGCTCAAGGCTGCTTTTTCAAAGTGTTCCATGGGTTCCTTAGGCTCTGGACATTAGTACTATGCCCTGAGTGAGGTGTGAAATAGACAAAGAAACTAGTATCACATGCAAAGTCAAAGATGACATACATTTCTTGAAGCGGGAGGTTATAGGTGTCGGCACCTAAAAAGCTCCAGGCTCTCCCCACAAAGGTCTCCTAAAAGACAGGGCTTTATTCAAACTGTCAAACTGCCCATTGCGGAAGCTCTCAAGGGTCGATATAGTAACCAACCACCCCAATAAGGTTTCATGGGAGGGGGGTTTAATAATACCTGTTCTTACCTGAATGCTGGTGATACACCATTGCGGAGCAAGTACCTGTCGAATATGTCGCGAACTAGTGCATCAACTTAATTGGTCTACTCTTTTCGGATATGACGTATCTAACAAGAGGCAAAACATGCGATCAAGTTTAGTTCCGAGGTGACAAATGGCTCAAGGCCACCGCTACAAATAGATTAGACTCCGTTGAGTTAAAACTCAGAGGGAATCCGATAATAGAGTAATGTGAGCGGCACCGAGGGTGAGGGAATTGTCCAAGGCTCTTATGGCTGCTGAGTATTCTGTAGTGTTATTAGTTCCTCGAGGTATGAAGAGTCCCGTGTTAGAGATGAAACACCCGAACTGATCCCTCAAGGTCCAAGCGGCTGCCCATCTGCATGAATGATGACCGAGTAAGCACAACAAGGCGCCCCTACTCCAAGCTTGGTGTGAGCCTGGATGGGAAGATCCATCCAGGCAGGCTTACTTGTTCACTTCAAACGGAGAGTGGCGTTCCCGATGGGTTTTGATCAGATGATTGTGTCAGCTCAATTAGCTACCCTTTGCATAGGTCTTCACCTCTTTGAAGGAGAACTCATATAGGCGAGGAAATGATTAGGGTTCTTGCAACAACAAAAAATGAGAAGAGTTAGAGGAGAGCCCATTCAAGGGTGACTGAGCTTGCAAAAAAGAAAAAAAAGAGAGAGGAGCGAAAAGCACTTTCCCGCATCGGGGAAGGGGCGTGGGGTGAAAAAAAGAAAGATAATAAAGAAGAGCCGAAAGAAAACATGAGGAAGAGATGAAAGAGTACAGGGGGTATACCCGAATAGGGAGTTAGCATCCTTGAGGTGTAAGGAGCAACGGGTATGACGTGGCTTTGCAGAAAGGGAAGAGACTGCAAAGGCCTTGATCAAGATGAGGACCAAGTGAAAGCACCTGGAATGTATCCCAAGGACCTAGTAATCCTTCTAGAAACATTGGTCTCTAAGACTTGGATTTTGTGATAAACCCAACGAGGGGTGTGCAGTCCTGAAAGAAAAAAAAGTAAATGAAAGAATAAGAGATCAGGACTGGAGAGGTTAAGAAGGCTTGGATTATGCCGGGTTGAGCAGGACTTATGCAGGGTGATGATTAGCTACAAGGACAAGGAGTCCCGTCTCTTAAGGTTCCCCCAGGGACACATGACGATCTCCCTAAAGGAAATGGATGCTGGGGGTGCCTATTATAGGGAATACACCCTCATACATAGAGGTGGATAGAGATGCAACATGGATGGCCCTGACAGGAGTAGAACCTACAGATCATCTAGATAAGAGGAGAGGCATGAGGCTGGTGAGCCACGCCTATATTACCATCGATCACCTATGGAAGGTGATTATGGCAGTGATAGGGGGGGGGAGGTTCTTCCTCACGTAAGCTACAGAGCTACTTTTGGTGTATACACTAACTTGGGTGGAGGGGATAGAGCAAGGAGAGATCTATGACTCGGGAGGTTACGTCTTAGCTCATGTATATTACGAGCTGAGTTCGGTGAGGTGAGCAGGATACAGTGGGCTTCACTATTGTTTTATATTGTAGGCATGGGCTTAACTCTATGGCTCTAGCAGCAGAATTGAACAGACCCTATGAACTGGACTCTGGTGATGGTCTCTCTGACAAGGCAGAACTTCTCCATGCGATTGAAACCCGCCATAGGAGAACATTGCCAGGACTAGAGCCATGCAAGCTCTTCTAGTAAGAGGTTGTAGTAGTATGCAAGTGAAAGTGAAAACGCAGATATGCACTTTAGACCTGCCTCATAGAGCCAGGACTTATCCCATGGCGATGAGGAGGAGCCTCCATAGTACCAGGTCCAACCATAGAGAGCGAGGAGACCAGCAGCCTCCTCTGGCAGGGGCTTTGTCTAGGAGAAATTAGAGCTATAGAGAGAGAATCAATGACTTTTTCATGACGAGATCATCATATATGAACCACGTAGACATGGATGAAACGGGCATGTATGTTGTTCATGGCCAAGTGGAGATATGCCAATATAAGCCAGGTCAATATGGCAATATCGCGTATATGAACATGACCACAGAGGCACCACCGGTGAAGATCCGACCGAGGACCAGGTTCATCCACTGGGAACTGGCCTTATGGCAGGGGCTTGGAAATTGCTTGCCCAGGACCATGGCGAGATCGTCTAGGAACTTCAGAGCAGCGGGGAAAACATCCAACCAAATCAACTTCAGATTGTTGCACTAAGATTGCACTTACTGGGGCTGCGGCAAAGTTCAATGTATGGATGCAAGTATCATATGTGAAATCGTAGATATGGCAAATAGACTTGCAGATTCTTCCTACCCCCCATAGTGTGCCAGTATAGCAGCACGTTCAAACCTTCTCCATGCAATTTCTACCTGCCATAGGGGAATTGAGAATAGACTTGCAGATGGAAATAAGGGTAGGCATGCTGTATCTGCTGCTGGTAGTGCAGTTGGGATTCCTGCTGCCCTGTGTGCAACAACATCGGATTAGAAGCTGTCATCTTGTCAATTTAGATATGCGGGTATAGTATGTGAAAACGTAGATATGCATTTTATTAAACCTGCCATAAGTTCAAAGTTATCCATATATGAACACTAGTAGAGATCAAAGAGTAGTTCGGGCAATGGCTATCTATGGTAAGTAGATATGCGCTGGCAAACCTGCCCATTCTGCTGGCATCAACTCTCTAGGTCTAGTAGGAGCCTCCAGAGAGTCTCCCAGGTCAAATAGCAGAGCACCCCCAAGCAAGCAGCAAGCAAGTATCGAATTAATGACCAGGCACATGGCATCCCATGGAGAGCTTCTGAGGCACATTCTTTCCGGTAGATCTAGGAATTAGCTCTGGAGAGCAACGGTAGATATGCGATATCGTACGTTAAAGCGTATGTATGGCGCTCTGGTTCAACTGGAAAGTGCATAGGCCTCTACGGCTGCAGCAGCTCCGGTAGGAGGCACCCAATAGCAGCTTTGTCGTAGGTGTAGAATTTCAGATTCATAGGTTCTATAAAAACCACATATGTATGCCAGTTTGTTGTTCATTGCCAGGTAGAGATGTTACATCATATATGAACACGTATTTATGACAATATCTATTAGCATATGTTCACAAGTCTCTATGGCCAATATAATATGTGAAAATATGGATATGCAAATCCAAGTTCAACGTAGATATGGCATTTGAAACCTGCCTATAGCATGGCAAAACTTCTCTATGCTATTTCAATTCTCTTCTCTCTGTTCATAGCAAGTCAAGTCTCTATGCTAATATCGTATATTGACACGTAGGCGCCATACCACCCAGAGTAGTAACCAAGTGGAAGTAGTCTCTGGCAGCTCTGGCATCAGCACATAGATGCCAATATATCATATATGTATGAACACCTCTTTATGGCAACATCATATATGAACCAAGTATATATGGCTGCGTATGGATTTGACTCTTATCTATGGGTTTTTGCACCTGGCCCCCGACCACCTGCACGGGGATACAACAACTAGAGTAGTTCTTACACTACAGCTTAGAGCCCAGCTCTGGCATCCACCTGGTGGCCTTAGTAGTGGATCTCCACCAGCAGCATCAACTAGTCCGAACTAAGATTGCACCATATTCTCTTTCTTTTCAAAGGTGCCGTAAGGCCGCTCGACCGTAAGGGAGAGGAATGGAGACACTAGAGTTTCTTATTTATCTATATATAAAGCAAGTAGATCGCGATATCATAATAGGTAGTAGTAGGTATGGCTGCAACGAGGTATGCTGGTTGTGTTAGGTTTACCTGCTAGCTAGCAAGGTCTCTTTTCTTTCTTCGCAAAGGGGACACAGCAAGAAGCTTCTTATTCGCTGGAGCTCAGGGAGAGATAGGTTCAGGTAGAGTAGATATGGCAACACATCATATGTGAAAGAGATCTATGCTCTCTTTGTCTTTGTTCATGGCAAATAAGTTGATATGCCAATTATTTGAATGGACAGACATGACACAAATATCCATTCTCCATTTTCTCTTCTACGTGCAAAACTTTTCTATGGCGATATCAGGTTGTTGTTTGCCATGGCCAGGACTTCTCCATGGCGGTATCATAAGTTGCGTCTCTATGCGATCATTGTATGTGAAAACGTAGATATGCGAGCTCATATATAACACTTCTTTAGCTCATGCACTATAGCAGCAATAGAATTTCATTCTGGCTTAGCCAGGGCAAGTAGATATGCGCGATGGGAATTCTGGAGTTTCTCTGGTGCCAGGTCAACTTCTCCATGGCGTCATAGGTGGACAACCAGGGAGACTAGAGATATCTTATTTTGTTCTTTGCGGATAGGAGGAGACTAGAGTTAGTTATTTATGACCAGGTAGATATGTCGCTATCGTATAGTGCAAGTAGAGTAGATATGGCTACACCACAATAACTTCTCCATGCGAGTTGTTCAACCCGCCATACTCTCCATGTCCGGAGCATTGCATTTCCCCAGGTAGATATGGCTATATCACTAGCATTACCCTAGAGATCCTTACCTTAATGAGGGTATAGTAGTACGATACCTTAAAGGTCTTGGGCTTTTCAATCCTTGTATCCTTCTCTGACCGAGCTTGTCAATTCATTACCAAGTGATCTATGGAGTTATGTTTTCTCTTGAAAAAGTCACTTCTATTGGTAGGGGCTTATCAATTACTTCATCAGTCAAGCAATAGGGGAGTGCGGGGGGCCTCTCCGGTAAGGGAAGGAACAAGGGAAAGATAGCAACAATACGGACGGTCAATGGGGGAAAGCACCGAGGGAGAGCGTTCGCGTGGACGGTAACCTGCCCTTGTCATCAGGGTAGCTCACAGTATAAAAAGGAATATTGGGTCCGCTTTATGAGCTATTCGTAGGCCCAGGTAAGGAACGGAATATAGCTTGCATCAGTATAGGACCATCAACGTGCCATATACAACAGCTCGTGGTAAACGCCAATCCCTTGGTTACTTCTGGTCATCACTTGGTGTTAGTGGATATCAAATCTCCACTTATATCTCCCCCATTCATGCCCCTGATGTGAAATTCTCTGTTTAATGAATCAATGGAAGTTGCCCGAGTGAAAGCATCCTTGCCAGTTAATGACCCCTAAGCCCATCTAGATAATCATCAAAAGGGGTAATAAGTGCATCGAATAGAAATGGCATGCCCTGTTCTTGCTTTGCCTAACTATGATTTAGACACTATCATAGAATGTAATGCATCAAACACGGGTATTGGCGCTTTCTATGCATAATGACATAGGGCTGCGTACTTAAGGATAGGACTACTGCTTTCACTGCGGGGGAACCAACTCGGTCTCTTTTTGGAGTTCCAGCATAAGCTAGAGTTCCTACATCCCTGGCTTTTACTAAGCATTTGAACCATACCCTATTGCCGTAGTCTCTGCGGGTGAAGCTGCTGTCTTTGACTCTATTGGCCCGGATGCCTTTACATATGTTTTAGGTTAACCTGCCTTCTCCGCTGCTCCTGCCTTTGACTAGAATGGGGAAATTGCTTGCTCGGATACCTATGGTGTTGCTCTCACCTTTGCCTTCGCTACCTCTGCCTTAGTTGCTGGTAGTGTTGCTCCCGTTGCGGGATCTACTGCTTAAACTAGTGTTACCCGCTGGGTCTCCATCTCGCCCTAAAAGGTATGCTGTAGGCTCTCGAACGGGCTCAGATGATAGCTCAGATGCTACTGAAGAATTGATAGCTCGTATAGATGTTCATGCTGCTTGCTCTGTTGCTTCCACTGGGTAGTAAACAGGCGACTCGCCCACTGGGTAAGCTGAATCAACGAGTGCTCCCACAATGAATGATGATCTTCTTGGCTTTGATCCTCACCCATCCTGCGCGGAACCGAAGCGTTGCCGTCTCCTTAATGATACACAAAGCATACCGGACAATATATAACTCATTATGTATTATATTGGTCCTTGTCCCCAGGTCACTTCGATTCAACCCTGGCTACTAGCTTTTCTTCCAGTAGTGGTCCAGCATATAAATATAGGCGAAACTCTCGCTATAAAAAATGATCTACTTTTTCTTTGTGGTGAAAAAACGGTGTTAATGCGCACATTATGATTTTCTTTCGAATGGAATGAATTCAAACTCAAAACCCAACCTCAATTTACCAAATCTAGGAACGAAGCTAAGCTAGTATACGTAATGTGTTCAAAGCGCATTTCCTCCTCTGTCCGATGGAAGGATTGACTACATGAACCGTTGTTGCATGAGCGGCTTCCACATGAGTGGTTGATGATTCACCTGATGATTATTATCCGCCAGCTATTTTAGCTGCAGTGTCTAGTCCGCCCACTGCTGAATGGGTGCCACCTAACTATGATTCGGTCAAGGTTCCACCTTTTGCAGATAGAGTAGTTCCACTCGATTAAGATCGGGGGGTTACACTTTATTCGGATCAGGCTCTTTCACCTGATTCCGTGCGGGTTATTTCCTCTGGTTCAGGTTGGAGTTCCGCATTCTGCATTAGGGGTTTCCGTTGACTCAGATCCGGATCATGGCATGGGATTCTATTTCATCGATCTATTTACCTCACCGCTTCGATCATCATGGAATCACGTATTTATAGAGGTGAGTGATCCACGCTCTCGAACTAGCCAAGTGCCAAGTCTTAGCGCGGGGACCAATCCTAAGCTATAAGAACATCGCCTATACTGACTCCTCCTCAAGCGGGATTTGATCGACTTTACTATTTGCGAGCCCACGGATTGGTTTTCCAATGACTTAGGGAGCTTGACCTTGTCCCCTGGTTGGCCGGGGGAATCATCTCTTCGAAGCCCCCGTAGTGGGTGAGCTTTTGGCTGTTATAAACATATATAACGAAAGACCCGCCTATACCAATCAGGGCCTTTTCTTTTTCCCAGAGTGTTTGGGAACGTTTCACCTTAATAATAAGCGGACCTGTAGCTACGGCCGTCCCTGAACTCTTGCGGCATTGCCAATGGGCATGAGCACTATGGGCGATCCCTATATGGATACCGGATATTTATGCCTACAAAAGGACCAGGAAATAGACTGATCGAGACAAGGTCCGGAGGGTCTTGCGCTTCCTAGTGCAAGGTGACTCACAAAAACACTAGGATATACCAGCAGCAGCCTCCGCACCAGTAGCAAAAGCAGTAGTTGGAGTTTATTCATTCTTTCCTATGCAGCAATGATCTCCTATTTGCAATGAATTTTTCCAGCCCAGCGCATGAGCCCAACCGAGTGTCCCATCCCCTCCCATAAGCCCAAGCCGAGCAACCCAGCCCAGCTATGACCGGCTTCCAATGAATGAATGACTATTGGTGGTAATGACTTACTACTATGACTGTTTGGCACCATCACTGGCTATTGGCGACCACTGGCTGCTGCTATTTGACCCTCTGACAAGTTCCAACCTCCTGTCAATCTGTTGCTTATGGGGCGGATGCTGTAGTAACAAAGGTTCCGTAGGTGAAAGTGAGGTCGAGGTTCGAGCCTTAGCGGTAAGTTTGTAGAGGCCTTCTCTCTATCGGTAGATGTGGGCTTTCTATTTGTCCGTCCGTTGGACCGCCCGCCCATATTGAATATGTGGGCTGTTGTTCTCCACCACTTATATCGAAGATGTTTTCCATCAATCAAGATCTAACTGGGAAAAAAGCGCAACCCACCTCCCTTAGTGGCACAACCTGACTAGCGTGAATGAAACCGTGTGTATAGCACATGATCGATCCTAAACGGGTGCATCGTAAGTAATGCATGTTCATAGCATCAATATGAGGTAGGACCTCATTTTCTGTAGGGGTAAGCCTCCGTTCCGGTGAATATGGGAAACTCCTCTCCTTATCAGTCGAGCCCCCTGTCGGGTCCTTGCACTAGGAAGCGCAAGCCCCTCCGGGACCTTCTTTCAAGCAATGACTAGTTACTATCGGCTATGCTTGGCTATTATAGAGAAATGCCCTAAAAAGCGCGGTTCAGTAAGAAGAAAATCGATTTGATTGGTCCGATGGATTGCTTTCGCCACTTTCGGGTGGGAGAGCGGAGGAACCAAGGAGAAGAGGGCGTCAATGAAACGAGCTGTTAACAACGGCTATATGCATGGGATTACTATGTGCTTTTAACAAAGGCTATGCACATTGGACCAGGGCTATAAGCAATACCTTCACAACAAGAAAGATCTAATACAGCTCGTTATATACAATACACCTGTTTAGGATCATACGCCAGTCATAGCCCCCATAAGCACTGTCAAGACCCATTGCTGCTAGTCATTGCTGCTACTCAGTCCCAGTCAGAGCACTGAGCTGCTCACATATAGCCATACATGCAGACAAAGATAACACACGCCACACAGAAAGACTTTCAAAGAGGGCAGGGAGGGCGAAACCGATCGGTATTGAATCAATCGACCTCTCCTACTATTGAGAGCCTGCTTGCGCATCCTCAGGAGAGAAGAAAAGAAGTGCATGAAGATAACTTCACCAAGCACAAAAGGAGAGCCTAGTGGCGAATGATACTCTTTTTTCAGAATGAAGAGGCCCCCTATGGCAGCATCCCAGAAGACACTCAATTTTGCCAAATATATGATGAGATGGGAGGACCTGATGATGAAGAAGAGGATCATACAATAGCTAGAACATGGGTTGCTTATAAGAAAGTAACCGAACAATCTTCCTCTCCTCTCCTTATCAGTCGAGCCCCCTAAAGGGTGATGGCGGCCTTAACAGTCGAGCCTGCTTGCGCATCCTCTCGATGGCGGCCTTATCAGTCGAGCACCTAAAGGTGATGGCGGCCTTAACAGTCGAGCCTGCTTACGCATTCAATTTACTTATTGGGTGGGGGGGTCTCGATGGCGGCCTTAACAGTCGAGCACCTAAAGGTTAGGGTTTACTTATTGGGTGGGGGGCTTATGGTCGAGCCTGCTTGCGCATCCTCTGATGGCGGCGATGGCGGCGATGGCGGCCTTAACAGTCGAGCGAGAAATCCCTCACCATATGAATAGTGATTCCATGATGATCGAAGCGGTGAGGTAAATAGATCGATGAAATAGAATCCCATGCCATGATCCGGATCTGAGTCAACGGAAACCCCTAATGCAGAATGCGGAACTCCAACCTGAACCAGAGGA
>Ga0181468_100082_pt1 | contig 15136 bp, 3 predicted proteins | sample InSIn1SAF170_2_FD_119080 | JGI IMG/M metagenome (GOLD analysis project Ga0181468, IMG submission 119080) | Clean room microbial communities from NASA Spacecraft Assembly Facility at Jet Propulsion Laboratory, Pasadena, California, USA -... ... | reverse complement strand
TACTTCAGTCAACTAATATTTTCCTAATTTATTTATTCCTACAGGGCGTTAATAAGTTGGTCAGGAAAATTACAATTTTGTTCCAAATACGGACCTGTACATTAATTTGGCATTTTTATCGTGTTCCACAAATTAAGAGAATATTGTAATGTTAATGATTTTATGGATTAAAGTTAAAAAAAATGTTAAATTGGAAAGAAAATTATGTTTCTTAATTTTGACCCTTAATTTTACGCTGATTTTAAGGTAGAACTCAAAATAATGACTAGCAAAATGTGATGCGGAAATCAAAAGAATATTGGATTAAACTTAGTTTTTCCTGATCTTTTCAAATACGTAAACATGATTTTAGTGTGGTTTTAAGTTGAATCAAATTTGTTATATTTTTTTTAAGTCCGGTCCTGGAATAGAATATTTATTTATGTCATTCGGTACTATAGTGGACTAAAGTGGATTATCAAAAAATCTACATTGTGGTTCGTAAGATACGACTAATTGAAGAAATGGGTGGAATGGATGAATCACCTGTATCTTGGTTATAAAATGAAAAAAACCCGTTAAATATGGGTTTTTAAGAACTACCTCGGTGTCCTCTATCTATACTTAACGTATGCTCATTTCCAAACAATTCACTCAGTATATTGTAGGAATACACAATTTGAAATTATTTAGCAATATACAGGGTGTTAGATAACGTCGTGCTAGACCACATCCATATTTTTTAAATGGAACACCAAGCATTTTATTATACAAATTAAATTTCACTACACTTGCAGTGCTAAACATACAAATTTGTATTGGTTTATACAGGTCGTTCATAAGATGTAACCAATTTTATGCAAAAATTGCAACGAGTTTAACATCATGTTTGTTTGAAACGTAACAATTGAAAATTTAGTTTTCGTGAGGATTACGTTTTGATGATAGTCTAATTTTAAATTAATACAGCATTTCTTCAATATCGCCAAAATTAAATACCGGATTCTTTAAAACTCGAATCCGTCATTTTCTCTATTTTTTACATGAAACACAGGACATCTCAACATTTGCAACTTACAGGTTGAAATTTGGTAATATTGGAGGTAAAATTGCGAAATTCAGAAATTATAGTCAAAGTATAAACGTGCAGTTATCCCTATTTACAATTTATAAATTACTTCCAATTTGTTCCCCACCTACCGTTTTTGGAAGTAGAATTAAAGTATTTTCGCCCCGAGACGAAAATTCAAAATCGTTAACCAGTAGTCAGAATAACCTATTATTTACCAAAAATGTTGCTTAGGTCGAGTTTTGAACCACCCTGTATTTCATTTCGGAGATATTGGAAAAAAACATCTCCTGCACCCATAATTTCAAGAACCAAATTTTCGTAAACTGAGTTGTGAAGTACAAAATATCCTACCTTGATAGCACCTTCGTATACGTGCAAAGTTGCAGGTTAATCAATTAATTACAACGAGCTGTACGTATATGAACAAAATTATAAGTTTAAGTACAAAATTTTAAAACACCAGTTGCACTCCCATTTCAAGTCGGAAATTTTCACAAAATGCATTGTAAAGTACAAAAAGCCGGTATTTGATACAAATTTGGTCTACAAACGAAATTTCATCTCAAATGATCAATTATAACGTGCTGTAGGTTTGTGAACAGATGTGATGAAAATCGATGAAATTGGTTGAGTGGCCACATTTCAAAAGAAATATTTATTTGTAGTTACTCATTTCACAACAATACAGAGTACCTCTAATAAGGCTATACTATTATTAAAACAAAAATTTCAGCTAAATTGGTTAAATATAACGGGATGTAGTTCTATAAACAGATATGATGAGAATATAAAAATATAATAGAATAAAAAAACATTTGCGAAAATTTATAAAATGTGAAAACAATTACTATTTAATCACACCATATACTTCCAACTTAACTCGCATATAAACCAAAACTGTATTAACATAACTCAAAACAATTACGGGGGCTTAAATATATTACTCATACGTTATGGATAAGTAAATTAACCGGGAGTAAAAGCATTAAAACGTCATATTTAGGTACTATGCCATAACCTGATTTATATTGTACACGAGGAAGATAAAAATTCATATTCTAAGACTGAGTTATACTATTGCAGAAAAAGTCATTAAGTTACTATTTCACATCTCTTGCACACATTAACACAAAGCTTTACATATCCTTGGCGTAAACTACGAATAGAGAACATTACAAAACAACGATTTTTTTATATCGATCTCCGAACTGGCACCGTGGATATTGACAATTACTTCTGCCTTTCCATCAGGTTTTTTTAAAATTCCTTTAACAAAAAAAAAACTTTTTAAAAACTTTCGTAATTTGTAACATCGTATTAACCAGTCAAAACAGCTTCACATGCGTTAATAAACACTTATAATTGCGATGCATTCTCGTCTTAATTAGGAATTATCGTCAAATATTTCATATCTAATATCGGCACTGGATTTATGGCCGTCTGATTACCTAAAGCGATTGAATTACAACTTGTACCAGCGGTCGTTTGCGTTTGAGCCATGGTGGAGAAATTATTAAGAGACATTTTAATAATTTTATTAAATTTAAATCTAAATTTAATTAAGTAATTTTTTAATTATTTAATACATGTTCTAAACTTAACTCTGCGTTTTCGTTGTCGGAATGATCAGAGGTATCGGATGGGATATGATGCAAGGAATCGATCGAACAAGACCAATTTGACATGAACAAAATATGTATTCACATTAAAAGTCCTACAAGCATCGTCTCGGATAAACGTCTATAATATTTTCTTGGAGACCTTGGTTTAGTCTTGGACTGGTTCGATTTTACTTGAAGAGTTAAAAAACTCAAAGAACGTTCGTCGATGGAATTTCTACGAAAACATCCAAATTCAAAATTGAATCCAAAATTTAATAAATTCCTCAATGTTTTACAAGAGTGCTTAAGTATGAAGTTGACATTTAATTCTGAGATCTTGAAAGCTGCTCACCCTTATTAATTTGTATTCACTGATATTCAACTAATGTTTTATCACTGGCGACCTCGCCAACTTAAAGTAATTGGTTACGTAACGGTTGTACGTTTATTTGACAATGATACACACGGGAGGTTGCTTGTTTTAGCTAAATTAAATTTCATCCAGGGAATAAACGTTACACGTACACCGGCATGAATGATGGAAGTGATATCGATCAAAAGTACGAAAACAAACACTCCGGTGTTTCCGTACAGAGGTCGATGTGAATTAGAGTGAAGTGTGTTTGCAATTTTAGTACAGAAAAGAAATTGATTAATTGCCTACGTTAGTTTAAAACGGAAATGAAACATTATAAAATGTATTGTCAAGTGTCAAATTGTCAGCAGATATATATTTGCGTTTCTAAATCTCATTGCGACGTACAACATTAAATCTAAAAAAATACTGACGAGCTAAGAACACGTTAAGGTTTGAATGTAACGTTTTAAATTAAAATTTCTGTGCAGTCACAATATCAGTCGTTTTTAGAAGCAATTTATTGCGATTCTTAGAATTTGTTCAAGTGAATGAACTAGGTGTTCAATATTATAACTTTAGGTCATTTGTTGTTTTTTGTGTTACTTCTCCTTATACATTTAAGAAATAATAGACGTGATATTAAATTTTGTTGATAAAGTAATAGTATTTCAATTTATTATAATAAGTTTGAATTTAAATATGAAATTAGGATAACATTACTTGTAGCTTATGTTCATCCTTTATCTTTTCTGACGTATTACTAGCTAAATCTATCACTTGAAAGAGGCAAAATAAAATCAAGCACATTTGACTGTTATGAGCTATCAAATTAAAAACTAAATACGATTTTTCATACTTTCAAAAGTAACATACCTATATCAAGGAAAAAATAAAACAAGTCCAGTAATTTGATATAGGAAACAGCAAACGCCAATCAATATTGACGTACAAACGCGATTTTTCTGTATTTATAAACAAGAGAATAAATATTAGTGCTCCTTTCGTCAACCTGTCTAGAAAGTCTTGACCGTAATGGTAATATGAATCCGCTGAAATGAGCAAGGTGAGGTCGTGGTGCAATGCCAAGGGAAGAGTTCATTTAAAATTCAATTTCTTTAAAACGGAGCTACAGCACTGAAACACCCCCAGCTGCGTGAAAAGGGTGTTTGTTATTATAATTTCTCAAGCTTTTTTCCCCCCTGAAAAGTAATTTACGAGACGTATTAAACCTGTTTCGTTTCAGCCGTCTCACATATTCAATTTTTAACCAAACAGATGATATCTTACAACCATAAAACAGTCACCATGATTGATAAAATACAATTAACGATAATTGTTTTGTTGGATTCAAGGGGAGTTTCCCATCAAGTCCGACAATTATTGAGAGCTAATTTCGATGGTTTTATTGCATATTACATCTTAAGTTATTATAGACATTTCTTATTTTGTTTGTTTTTCGGGGCAAAGAAACCTTTATGTATACGTTTCTGAAAATATTTGTTGTTCAGGTCTACACGACATAAAAGGCACCAACAAAAGGACAGTTCTAATACATCAATAGTACAAGATATCAAAGTAACCTAAATAAAACATGGCGAAAAACCATCAACGACATTATAAACCGAGTTTAACACAACATAATAAACCATATATTGACAATAATAAGTACAATAATGTAAGTTCATCCTCAACAAAACAGTTCTTAAATCTAGTTTAGCTTACCTGTTGACGTATAGAAATCATAAAAGTGATGTAAGATAAACAAAATGAGTCGACATCTTTCTTAAAAGTTTTTAAACTAGAGCGCATTATATTGATCTGTTTTCAATAAGTCACAGATGGAAAAGTCACAGTAGAATGGTCAGAATGTGGCTATGTTTATTCATTTGAATTTCGAAACGCTTTGTAAGGATGGTTTGTGGCGTTCCTGGCTGAGATAAATTCCATAAATTTGGAACGTAATTCATTTTAAAAATTAACGCAGTCAATCTGACTTTTTTGACTCTCCTTAACAGAAAACTATATCAGGGTGCAATAGTCTAGCTTTGACCTGACAAAGCAATAATAAAGTATATTGAGCAAAATTTGTTTGAAACCAAGCATTCGAAAATCAACAGAATTAATGGTTTCGATGTGTTTCGAAAAAGACAATGTTGAACAAAAATTCACACCAAGATCTTTGATCTCCTTAATTATTCTGATTGTGTGATTGTTAATTATGTATACACTCTGTCTCAAATTGGTGCTGCACGTATTGCTAGTTAGGATAATATAATAGCTACAAAATCAATTATATTGGGAATGTTTTTTAGAATTGTACTGTCATTTAAGAACTGCTATTATATATTTTTCAATTGTTTTTGGTTTTTGAAAAAAATGCGAAAAATAAGAATGGGGAGTTTTTTTTATAAAACCCCGTTACTCACTTATTTAAAAACATACGGTATTTTAAGTTAGACTTTTTAAGGATAGGAGTAACAGGAGTTTATATAAAATGCCCCATTTTGGTTATTCGCAATTATTTCAAAAACCAGAAGCAAGGGAAAAAATATAATAGCAGTTCTTGAATTGCATTAAAATTCTGAAAAACATTCCCTATTTTATTGATTTCGTAGCTATTATATTAAACGAGATAGCAATACATGCCGCACCAATTTGGGACATAGTGTATAATATTTATAGGCTCTCTTTTACAGGCGAAGCTAAGCACATTGCATTTGTAGATGTATCACCCATTCACGACTAGCAAGGACAAAAAAACATCGAGTAATTTGGCCACGGACCTGTGTCCTATGACGAAGAAAAAGAAAACACAACAACAACGACGAAAAAGAGATGATCGGCATATTTTTTCGGCGCTTTGCCGTCGCGCAAATTTTAAACTGTAACATATGTTTAGTTTTAAATTATTCCGAGTACACCACTCGAACACAAGATCGGCCTTTTTTAAAGAAATAGAAAATCATTAATGAGGAAACAGAAGTAAACATTTTAAGGTCATCTGCGAATAATAAGATCATATAAGATAGTTTAGTAGACAAATTATTGATGAACATAAGAAACAGAAGAGGGCCAAGAGTAGAGCCCTGCGCTACCCCAGAATGTGGTGTTATAGATTTGTATTTAGAGGCATTGTAAGACACAAACTGTTTATCAGTCAAATATGATTAAAATAGAATAAAAAAAGATAGACATAAACCTGCCAAATCCAATTTAATTAATAATAATGCATCACCGATTTGATCAAACATATGAGGGATGGTAAGTTTAAAACGTACATTTTGTTACATACTGATTCTTATGCTATTTCTTCAGCTATGAAATATCTTGCATTTTATTAAAAAAAAATACTTTACTTCCTACAATGCATTAAACTTCACAACTTATTTAACATTCAGCAGTGAAAAATTAGTCAAACGAAATTAAGGATAAACTGCACTCCTCAATAGGAGCTTGCCTAATTAAAACCAACCCCACTGTCCTGTCCATAAATTGAAAAGTATATTTCGCGAGAAACTTTTTAAAATCGCCTGAAACTAGTGGTTCCCATTTACATATTTTATTGCTTGCAAAAGTAAGATGTGAATTGATATGCAGCTTACGAATTCATTACTTTCGTTTTAAATCAAATTGGTGTCTTTGTAATTAAGTATTTTTTTATTATTAGAGGAGAAAAAAAGGAAAAACCACACGTTGTTTAAATTCTGATCTGTTTCTCAGACAAACATGTCTTTTAATTATTTACGCATATCGAGAGCGCATTTATCGCATGACGTTTGAATAATTCGTTCAACGGAATCCAATTCCTTGTTACATCTCGAATTTATATGGTTTTATATTATTTCTAAGTATTTTTTTTTCGTCTTGAAATGTATACGTTATAATTGAGTTAACAATGTGGGTATAATACGTAACATTCGCAACTGAAAAACAAATAGACTGAAATATGCTCAAATGTATGTGGTTTTATATCGATTACTAACACGTAAACTGCGTATAAATATTTAAATGTAATTAACTCCTGACCTTAAAGTTTCCGTCTGGTCTCCATTTCCTTCGCCTGGTTTAAATAATGCAATATGATGAACATTTTTAAGTTTCGATATTCTATTTTGCTGTTCTGTTGCTAACGGTAACAAGTAAAAGGTGTTCGTTTAATTTCGCAAGTTAAACAAGCAAGCAATTTACAAGAGGTTTTATTTACAACTGTCAACCGCTAAATGAATTCGCCAGCGTTCGTGCAGTTCTTGCATGTAGCTTCCTTGTTGAGTACGGTAACATTTTTTATTTGGTATCGTAAAACCCCGATGCACTTGTTCGGTTGGTGGAACTTTTAATCGTGAAAGTAAACAAATTTGTCGCGACGTGTCGTGTCATGTCATTTCTGTCGTTTAGTTTACGCTCATATCCAGAGTTTGTTCTGAGATAAGTTACGACGTGAAGCCTAGTATTCATGGCCAACATTAAGTACAAATGTAAACGAACAATTTTTTATACTTGTAGCGAGCAGCCTGTCAATCTGGCGTTTAAATACTCTGTTTCGATATAACTAACAATTACCGCAAAACTAGCAGTGGTGCAAATTTCTGAAATGCTGTTGTATTTATAGAGTGCATCAGAAGTTAAAAAATATATTTTTGCAAATATAGCTCTGCATTTTTGCATTTTTCTAATAGTTTTGATATCTTATATATACAATAACCTTTTGGTTTTTGATCTTGTACGCTGTGTTGCCACTTATTTTTGAAACGTGAAAAATTTGGTCATAATTAATTTTGACTACCTCAAAGAATGCTTTTCTCTGTAAGTGCTATTAACTGACGTAATAAAATGAATTCAGTTTAGTATTTAATTAGCGCTTGCGTAAGACGCTAAGCAGTAAATTATATGATAATAGATTATATTATACAGTTAATTTTTTCACTGTAGTGCACATTTTGCACAAATACATATGTGGTCGGCATTATGACGTTCGCCCCCACCGCTTCGCCCTCGATCGTTTTGCCCACAGAAGATATTGAACAATAATAATAGTAATACAAATAAATACACAAATACATATGTACTTGAATTAAGATTATTATTATGTTTCGCCTCCACCGTCTGGACCCTACCGGTTACATTATATTAGGTTAGTTTAGGTAGCGCTAGTAAATGTATTGTATGATGAGGATTTGTAAATATTATAAAGTCCACGTATTATTTTATAAGTTCTCCCGGGGGTGGAGCAAAATGCCCGAGAAGTAAAATGTCCCAGGATGAAACGTGCCAGAACCGAATTTACGAATTTATAAATATTATAAAGTAGCTATGTATAATTTTGTAAATGTTCCTAAGGCAAAAATGGTCGGAGGCGAAAAAACGTAGAGGAAATGAAACGGCCGGCGTGAACTGCTGGGGCGAAACGTAACATATTGTTATTATTATATTTATTATTTTGTTCATTCTCTTAGGGGGTTGAATGGTTTGGGCGAAAAAGTATAGGAGGAATGGAACGACGAGAGCGAAACGTAGAGGGGCGAACTATCAGGGGCCAAACGACGAAGGCAAACGTAACAGAACCTTACGCGGAATAGTGGAGCAGTAGGAGGCATACTAGCTCAACTTGTATTAACAGAAAAAGCAATAGAAGTAACGCTAAGATTAACAAAATTTAGAGGTGAAGGTAGCAATAGATTCAATTATTGTCCTAAAATAGCTAAGGATATGGGATGTACTAATCTTAGCGAAAAGTGTAATGATTTGTTGTTTTTTCTATTGATCTTATGTGAGTTGAACCTAAGTCTCCATTCAAAAATCTCTATTTGCTGGCCGTCACATTTCAATAATCCCTGCTATATCTATTGCTAGCCTACCAATTTCTCCTTTAAAGTTTTCTGATTTTTCTAACTTTCTCATTTTCCCAATATTCTACGATTCGTGAAATATTCAATTCTTTAATGACATTTATTCAAGTATTTCATTTCGGAAACCCAAATCAGAACTATTTTTATCTCAGATGTTTGTTACTCTGTAGAAGATGTCAATTATATCTTATAGTTCGCGTTTACTCGGAAACAGAATAATGTGGCGGTTTTTCGTAGCAGTATTTTGTGTTATAGTACCATACCGCAGTTTAATGAAGCATTTTATTTTATGAAAACATTTACGCATTAGTTCGCATATTTAACTAGCATCCACAAATAATTTTTAAAAACAAATTTACAAAAAAAAAATAGGTCACGCATAAATTATACGTGAAAAAAATTACATGCTAAACTCATAAGCGCTGTACAAAGTCTCTGGTTATTTATATTTGGCCTTATTAATTTTTTGTATAATTAAAAATGCCTTATACGTTTTCAAAATATGTATCTTTGGCGAATATTGCACTTTTTACATTTTTGGCAATTTCTGAACAATGTGGCAGGCAGAGTAAAACACAAAATTTTGTGAAATCAAGAAAATGAAATGTTTGATGAATAATGAAAAATATTATGCGAGGGAACATTCGATTGAAAACAATAAAATGAAATTAAATGAAAGCTCATACAAGTTGAAAAGTTACAGCAGTAGACTTTGTTGTTTTCCCTGATTTTAAATAAATAGAATGAATTTGTTGAGCGAGTTAATATGGTATAATGTTTTTTTTTTTTTTTTGTAAATGTATCCAACAAAACGTATAAAAACTGTAGCATTGTATTGTGAATTGGTTTAGCGCATTCGTTGCAGGATTATGGCTTCTTTAATTTCAAATAAATGCAAATTATAATCCTTTGCGCAGCTTGGAGCAATGAAAAGCGGACGTTTTATCGCATCAACACAAAATTTACGGGGCTAATAAAATTTTTATGTTTTGCTAGCTAGAATCATGAGCTGTTTGTTGCAACAGCCTGTAAACAATGAGTCGATTAATGAATGACTTATTTCATTCCAAGTTATTTTTGAACTAGTGCCCCATACAAACGCTTTTATACAATTTTATTGTACTGTTTTTTAATTTAATTTTAATGATTGGATTTTATTTTATTTAAAGCTTAAAAAGTAACTTAATTATCTAGTAAAATACACATTTATATGAATAATAATAAGTATAATAACCATTTAAATAACAATTTTTAGCACAAATAATCGATGAATTGATTTATTTGAAAACGATTAAATCAAGGACTGAAATAACCATCAATCTGATATGAATTTCTACAAGATAATAATTAGGGGAACAATCCAGCCGTGAAATTGTGAGCTCCTGAAAGCGCTGGAAAAGAACTCTTATCCGCTTTTTATTATTATATCGAACTCTCAGCTTTTGGAAAAGACAATGAACTACAACTACGACTCATTTTGGTTGATTTGTTTTTTACCCCACCCAAATATATTTAACTCTTGCCTTTCTTTTTACATTATTTATTTTATTTTTAATTGGCAACATGGAACGTTTATGAATGAAAAATAAAACTGTGACTACGAACGCCTAATTTAGGTTGTGTATAATAACGTTTTCAATATATTCTCTTCCATATACATACTTTGAAAAATTTGTGACTTATTTTCTCTCTGATCTCAAATTTTATTGAAAATTCACACATGTGAATGTTGGTTAAAATCTTCAGCTATACCTACTTAATAAAGTCTAACATAAAGTAGTAATAGTAGTATTAGTAAAATACACGCATAAATACATAAAAATTAAATTGTACAACAATAATATTAATTATTATAAATGCAGGCTATAAAAGATTTGCACAGTCTTGAAACTAAAGCAAATTTTGTGTTACAATGAAAATAGGAGTACATTTGTTTTAGGAGTATTAAGGTAGGAAGCCATTAGTGATATTAATATTTGGTACAGGTAATCTGGGTATGTACAAGTTGATTTGACTCATCAAATGTGGATAGTATATATATGAGATTGTTGAGCATTTTTATAAAGAAACATGATTCCTAAATATTTGCGACGTGCTTCATGGAAGAAAATGTGAAATTTATCAAGCAACAATTCATGTGGTGTGCTACAAACTAGATCAGACCTTCACAGCAAAAACTTAAGTATTTAAGAAATTGTCTTTAAACTTTCTCTAAATTATTTATATGAATATTGTATTTCGGATCCCATGCTGTAGAGGCATATTTAAGTTTGTATCTTACGAATGTACTGAAAAGCATTTTTAATGTATCAATTTCCATGAAGCATGAGGAGTTACGTAGAATAAACCATACCATTTTGTAACTATTGTGACATAATAGTGTTTATGTGAATAAAGAAGGACAGCTAAGGATACAAAATTACTCCCAGATGCTTACATTTGTCGATCTTATTCAAACAGACGTCTTTAACAGCATAAGCAAAGGCAATGGGATACAATTTTCCACTACGAGTAAATGACAATTAAGAGGTACCTTATACCAGTTATTTAATTTGGTAATGACATTTTGGAGTATAATATAATCCTTCAAGCGAGTTATTTTACGGTAAAGCTTACAGTCATCAGCGTACAGTAAGATATCCGATTCAATACCCACGCAGATGTCATTGATTAAAATAAATAATAAAAGATGCCAAGAAGTGATCCTTGAGGAATCCCAGAATGAGGACAAATTTCAATAGAATTGTAACTTTGATATTGAACTCATATACGTTTATCTAACAAGCAAGATTCAAAGAAGATCACAAAATTATCAGCCAACCTATGTCACTTAGTTTTTTAGGCGGAATACCGTGATCAAGTCTATCAAAAGATTTAGAAAAATCGGTATAGATGAGATCAACTTGGGAAGCGTCATTCGACACATGAGCAATAAATTATATGGCACAAGTTATATTGCTGATAGTGGATCTGATTCTTACTAAATCTGCTGGGTGTCCACGATCTGCGATTTTGTATGAGAATATAATAATTGATTGAGTACCATTTAAAAAATATTACTAAATTTGCATGAGATGGCAATTGGTCTATAATTCTTATCACAGTATTTTCAACTTTCTTGAAAATTGGATTTATTACTTTCTATATTCCAGATAATTGGAAAAGATATATTTTTTTAAGGAGATATCAAACAAAGTCGTTAGAGATTTGGCAAATATAATGGCACAATCTTTCAAAAGAAATGCATGTATGAAATCAGGGCCTGTAGTGATCATTGGTTTAACATTTTTCAATAATTTAAGCATATCATCAGTTATTAATGAAGGAAGGGTTAACAGTGGTATATTGGAGTTTTTCGCATACTTATCAACTCGGTTATATTGTGTAGAGTTAACTAAATCATGACTTTAAAAAATAAACAAATGTATAGACAATAAATTGGGAGTCATGATAGCTCATAAAGTTTGGTATAGATGAACTGTTATGAATGTCGTTGAGGTACGACCAAAATTTTGATTGATTTGTCTTTAGATTACGTTCGATATTTATTAAATAGTTAGAGTGCGAGGTAGCTATATCTTTTTTAATTTTATTGCGTATTCTTTTGAAAATTTCAAGATTTACGGAATTGCAAGAGAATTTGAGTTCACGGCGTAATTTGTCTCTTTTAGTTTGAATTGATTAGCAATAACTCAATTTAATTATACAGGGTAGGTCGACTTATCCGTGACTGATATGGGGAGACAATCGTCAAAAATTTCATATTATAGCGTAACATAACATTTCTCACACGGGCAGTGTTAGTGTCATTATAATGTTCTAAGAACTCTTAATCAATTTCTAGGAGTCGCCTGTATTACAGATTAAAGTTGCTTTACGGAAGTTGTAGTTATTCATTTGCTTCAATAGTTTTGATAGCAATAACATAATTAGTAAATAAAAATGTATGTAATACGTAAAATCTGAGTACTTAAAATTGAAGCTGTAGCAAAACCATAAAAATAATATCCACCAAATTTTACAATAATTTTGTAAACAAATTTTGTGACATTGTGAATAACAAAGGCCAAAAGTTTAAGTTGTTACTAAATCAGTTTGGGTATTTTTGATTTCTTCACGTCCTATTACCGTTTAGATAAAGCACATTGATTTGTATTGTCCTTTCACATGTCACGTTACTTCAACTTTTCACCAAATCTATATCCAGGTTATTATAAAGTGTGTCTCATTGTATAAAAAAAATTAGTTACTCTTTAACAAATAAAGGTAATGTCCTAAGTGTAAGATCAGTTTTTGGATTGCGTCTTAAATTTTATAAATGTTTCGAGGAGCCTGGTAATTTTTTATGTTGTCTTATATTATTCCTCGTTGAAATCGTTTGCCTGATTCAGCGCGTGCCACAGTACATTAGCCGATGAATAATGAATGAATGGAAGAAAACCCTAGCCAAAGATAATCGCAGCTCGAAAATACGCAGCGGTACGAATTATTGCAATTTACCTTTAACCATCTTCGCAGTTCGTGAATAAATCCGGCACTAATTGAAAATAAACAGAGAACAGAAATGGAACCGCCGACGGCTGTTAACCGTCCGACGACCGCAAACGAAACTAATAATCTCGACCGAATGCGACCTTTCATGTTTCGGTTTTGGTGAAACATCAATTTTTCACGTGCTCTTTATTATTCATGCGAAAACAGGCCCGCCATGATCGAAAGACCGTGTCGATGTCGGGAAAAGAGAAACGAAAACGAGAACGAGAATACACACATGGTTTCCAATGTCGCGATGGAATTTTCACATCTTTCCACGGTTGAAACGCCAACGCAATCAACCCGCATCGATTTGATGTTTAATTAATTGGGTCCCATTTTAACCTCGGTTAATTTGCTTTCTCTTGTACTAGTTCACTTTTCATACTGTAATTTCCCAAGGCACATTTCATTACCTTATAATCGATAACTATGTAGTTAAGGAAAATTGTACAACTTTAAAATACACTTCTCTTTTTTCGTTTATCCTGAAATGCATTTTCCATTAGCGCTGAGAAGAACCTTTTAAACTTTTCAACAATCTCAGTTTATCATCATTTTGAAGATGCCATCAACGAAGGCTTATTAAATGCTAAAAAAGGATTAATTAGGGCTATATAGAAAAGCACAGGGCGACGTCTAGAAATATCAAAATTGATCTGGAACAAGCGGTGAAATGTACATAATAAATTTTTAATATTTATCAGCATTATATTTCGTTGGACGCGTAGCTCCACGCTTCTCTGTTCTGAGCTATGCTATGAATTTCACTAAAAGTAAAAAGTTCCTAATTATTTGAAGACAATAATCTAATCTATCCATATACCTACTACGTCAAAAATTGGTTCTTCCTATCTTCAAACGTATTTCTCTCTCTATTACAATATGTTGTAGCCCATATATATTTCTTTTATTTAATTCATTCCAACCCTTCCTAATTGCTAATGTTATATATCCATAAGAGTTTTATTATAGGCCTATAACTCCACATTTTGAATTCATTGCCTCCACTTTCACTGCATTGTTGTATAAGGCGAGAAAAAAATTATTTATATCTACATTCACCATTTAAAATCCACTTTTTGTGTCCACATTGAATCTACATTAATTAAAAACGAACGATCTGGTCAACATCATCATCAACCAATCATGAACTGGTTGGACGCGTGCCCCAATCTCTCCCTATATCGATCTAACCTACACATTTCGCTTAAAATAAAACATAGTCTAGGCGTATCTCTACCGATCTTCATTCCTATCCATGCTTCTTATATAACACAAACTAGTTTTTCAGGTCTCATCTGGTCTTACTATCCTACCCCTTCATAATGTTGTAGAATTTCATAAACGTCTCTTTTCCTCTACTTTATCCAACACCTACTCATTGCTAATCATATTTAATCTGATGCACAATCCAAAATCCTTCTTTGCGGCGCTGTCGAAAACTGTTATGAAAATATTTTTTACAAAAAATTGAACCGACGAAAACAGACACTGAAAAGCGAAAAATAAAATAAACCTTTTTATTCAGTCTTAATAACTAAGCACTAAACTAATGTTAAGTAACAAATTTTAAGTCGGCGCTTGTGGATTTCACATTGCATTTTCAGTTATGCTATAATTTGATTATTTCCTTAAAGTAATATAATGATATTCATTTATTGTTTGATAGGCGCCGACTCAAAAGTTGTTACTTAACATTAGTTTAGTGCTTAGTTATTAAGACTGAATAAAAAGGTTTATTTTA
>Ga0181468_100078_pt1 | contig 15364 bp, 16 predicted proteins | sample InSIn1SAF170_2_FD_119080 | JGI IMG/M metagenome (GOLD analysis project Ga0181468, IMG submission 119080) | Clean room microbial communities from NASA Spacecraft Assembly Facility at Jet Propulsion Laboratory, Pasadena, California, USA -... ... | reverse complement strand
TTGATCCGAAGGAGATCTGCCGCTTCCCGCATCGCGAAGCGACGGAGACCCTTCTGGGCATCCGGTGGGAAGGTTTCCTGTGCATGTTCACGCAACCGGCTACCGAGCCGCTTGGACATGACATCGGCTTTGCCGGTGGGCTCAGACGGTCCGAAATCGTTAGTCTCGACCATGGCAAGGACGATACGTCTGACAGCGGCGGCTGGGTCGAGATCCTGCAGGACGGCGCGCTCCTCACCCTGCGCGGCAAGAGCGGCTGGCGTGAAGTAGAGATTGCTCGTGGGTCGTCCGAGCAAACCTGCCCGGTGCATGCCCTGACCCAATGGCTGCACTACGCCCGGATCGACTTCGGCCCGATCTTCGTGGCGGTCAGCCGCAACGGTCAGAGGGCCACATCCGAACGCCTCTCCGACAAGCATGTCGCGCGCCTTATCAAGAAAACCGTCGAGAATGCCGGTTTGCGGCCCGAGCTTTCCAAATCCGAGCGGCTTGCGCTTTTCTCCGGCCATTCCCTGCGTGCAGGCCTTGCCAGCAGCGCGGAAGTGGATGAGCGCTATGTTCAAAAGCAGCTCGGCCACGCCAGCGCAGAGATGACCCGCCGATACCAAAGACGACGCGACAGGTTCCGCGTGAACCTGACAAAAGCTGCGGGGCTCTAGACTTCCTGTTTCGTGTACTGAAACTCAGCTCTTGATGTGTTCGCTCAACACCCCATATGATGCGTGATGATTGATGCGCGGAGATGCCTCTATGCGAACAACTCTTTCCATCGATGATGATGTCCTGCTTGCAGCCAAGGCAATCGCGGGTCAACAAGGGCGCAGCTTGGGTGAAGTGGTTTCCGAGCTTGCTCGGCGATCCTTGCAACGACCTGCCTCCCCGGCCGAACGCAATGGCATTCCACTGCTGGCAACACGCCCCGACTCCCTCCCTGTGACCATGGACCTCGTGAACGCCCTTCGGGATGAGGCACCGTGACCTACCTTCTCGACGTAAACGTCCTGATTGCACTGATCGATCCGAGCCACGTGGCCCATAACGATGCGCATGCGTGGTTCTCTCGGGAAGGTCACACGTCTTGGGCTACCTGTCCGATTACAGAAAATGGCGTTCTGCGTATTCTCGGCAACCCGAAGTATCCAAACTCCCCAGGATCTCCAGCCGTCGTTGCCGGGATCGTTGAGCAACTGCGCTCCTTACCCGGTCACAGCTTCTGGGCCGAGGATTTCAGTCTTGTCGGGTCTGAAGCTGTTGACGCAAGGCGAATCCTGACCTCAGCACAGGTGACGGATACTTATCTGCTGGCTATGGCAAAATTGCGTGGCGGTGAACTGGCAACCTTTGATCGCCGCCTGGCCGTGGATGCGGTGAAAAGTGGAAAGGCCACCCTTCACCTGATCCCGACCGGCAAATCGATGTGAGCACACCACCGCAGTAAGGAGCGACAGGGTGACACATGGGGCGGACGAAACTTACCCACCCAAGGAGTTAAGTGAGTGGGCGAACCAGCAGGCTCAAATTGTTCGTGCCGCCGCCGCTGAGGGCGGCTTGCGATTTCAGGCGTATTTGCCCCCTAAACTCGCTCTCTGGCTCCTCGACCGGATTGAGCAAGGCATGTTCATCGACCCATCCGAAGCAGCCTTCGTTCTTCTTGATGAAGCTCGGGAGCTGGAACAACATTCGGATCTGCGACAGGAGCTGTTGAAGCGCCGGGTTTTGAGTGCGGCCGACGATCTGCGACCGAGCATCCCTGCCGAAGAATTCATGGCCAAGTTTGAAACCACGCGAAAGAAACTACGGCCTGAGCCGGTCGTCTGGGTGCCCAAACAACAAGACTGACCCTCAGGTTCTGGCAATTTTTGTGGAAAGTCATTTGAAAACGGTCGTTTACTGGCGGCATATGAAACTGCAAACGGCCTGTTTTCATGCCCCTGATCGGCTACGCGCGCGTTGTCTAATCGCGGCTGACCCGTCAAGCGCCCGCTTCTTCCTTCCCGGCTTTTTCAACCAGATCACGGCCTGCTGTCTTCAGCGACCCGTCTGCGTGCAGGTAGTGGTAGAGTGTTGACGGCCTGATCCCACCCAGTTCCTTGCAGATGTCTGGAATGGACCGCGTGCTGTCGGCCATCAAATGCCGGGCATAGCTTAGTTTTTCCAGCGTCATCACGCGGGGCCGCCCTCCCCGTCGGCCGCGGGCACGTGCTGCGGCCAGCCCTTCGTTCACCCTTTGCCTGATGATGTTTCGCTCCATTTCGGCAAAAGCGGCTTGAATCTGCAGGAAGGCCCGGCCTGTAGGCGTTGTCGTGTCCATTGGGGCATTGAGGGCGCGGAAGGAAATGCCGCGCCCTTCCAACTGGTCGATCATAGTGATCAGCTCGCCAGCCAGTCGCCCCAGCCGGTCCAGGTCGAGAACAACGAGGACATCGCCCCTGCGCAGGAAGTCGAGGCAAGCCGATAGGCCGGGACGCTCGGCTTTGGCCCCGGATGCACGATCCTCAAAGATCCGCTCACAGCCTGCGGCGTTGAGAGCATCAAGCTGACGGTCCAGAACCTGCGCGCCCTCGATCGTGGAAATCCGCGCATAGCCGATCAAGCCCATGGTCGAAGACCTTTCGTGACGCCCGTGGTTCACGAAAAACTTATCCGCAGGACCTTTTTTCGGCAAATGATTAATATGGGGTTTTCGTAAGGCTGTGCGCGTACGAAACACATCCGCTGACCAACGGTCGCGCACATCACGATAAACAAGTGTTTTTCGTAGTCCCTTCAAGGCGCAAGGAAGTGCGCTGTCTGAATGGTGCCGTAGGATGCATGGCCGGGGTCAGGGTTGTCTACGCGGTCAGCATTCCCTCTGCCGCATCATGATGTTCGAGACGGACCCCGCTATGTCTCGAAGCGCAATTCGTCCGAAAACGATTGCCGCGCGCATATCGCGGTGGTCCTCATGTCTCACGTCCCGGTGGACGCACCCGCAGCCGTTAGACAGCGGATTCCTTGGCGGCCTTACCTTTCGGCGGCCTGCCTTTGGTATTTGTTCATCCGGTTGCGCATCCTTCCGCTTCGAAGGGCCGCCCGCTCCGCCACATCGCGTGCAGCACCACAGCCAGCTTTCGGGCCACTGCGACGTTTGCTCGCTTGAACCCGATGCGGTCGCGCAACTTGAGACCCCAGCGACGAAGGGCGCTATCCTTGCTGGACCGCGTCAGGATGTGGGCAGCGGCCTCATAGAGATAGGCTCTCAGCAGCTTGTCCCCCTGACGGGATATCCGACCCTGCTGATTGATCGTTCCGGACTGGTAGCGTCGTGGTGTGAGCCCAATCCAGGCCGCGGCGGTCCGTCCAGATCGAAATGTCTCAGGATCGCCAACCGCTCCTACGAAGCCCAAGGCAGTCAGATATCCAACACCCGGAACCGTCATCATCAATTGGCATCGCGGGTCAGACCGCACAATCGCGCGGATGGCACGATCGTGGCGGGCAACTTGCGTTCGTCCGGCGCGCCAGGCCTCCAGCAATGGACCGATGATGATGGCAAGATCTGCGCGGGCGGTCAGGCAAGCGACAACTCGGCGTTCAAAGGTCTTTGCACCCCCGTTGCCCGTTCCCGCTGGCAGCGAAATCCCGAAGGTGCGCAATGCCCCGCGGATCGCATTGGCCAGATCAAGCACGCAGCGCAACATGGTCGATCGCGCCCGCAACAGAGTGCGCTTTTGCACGTCCTCCCAGCCTTTGACCCGCACCTCCCGGAAAAGCCCGGTCCGAAGCAGATGTGCCAGCCCCTGTGCGTCGTTGGCATCGGTCTTGTTGATCGTGACCGAAAGGGCGGCATGCGCCTGACGGGCATCCATGCAGACCATTGGAAATCCTCGCTCGGTCAGTTCATGCCAAAGCCAGGTCGTCCAACTGCCGGTTTCGAGGCCAACGAGGGTAAGGTCATCAGAAAACGGTGACAGTGCCTCGGCCAAAGCGGCCGGGTTGGTGAGGGTCTTGCCACGCCACGAGCAAACGCCCTTCTCATCAACAATATGAATTGACGTGCTTTTCTTCGACACGTCCAAAGCAGCAAAGGCAGCCATGCCATCCTCCTGTGAAAAACTGCAGGACCGCAGGATGCACCAGCCCGTCGAAGTTGTGCGCCCGCGATTACGTCATGTCTCAACCGAGGATCAGACCCCCCTGCCCCAGTCGCAGGCCCTGAAATCCGCAGGCTGCGTCGAGATCCACGAGGAGCAGGCCTCGGGCGGAAACCGCGCGCGGCCCGTGCTGGCGCGGGTGCTGGAGCGGATCGGCAAGGGCGACACGCTGGTCGTCGTGCGGATCGACCGTCTTGCGCGATCACTCTCGCATCTGCTGGAGGTGATCGAGCGGCTGGAAGCCAGGGGCGCCTTCTTCCGCTCGCTCATGGACCCGATCGACACGTCCTCCCCGCAGGGCAAATTCACTCTCCAGGTCCTGGGCGCCGCCGCTGAGTTCGAGCGCGCCCTGATCCGCGAACGCACCAAGGCCGGACTGGCCAGCGCACGGACCAAAGGCAGGGTCGGCGGTAACCCGGGCCTGCGCGCCCGTGATCCGGCGGCGCTGCGCAAGGTCCGGCTGGCGCGGCAGGACGGCTACATGGAACGCCTGAACGAGACGGCGCAGGACTGGGTGCCCCATGTGCGACGCCTGCGGCCCGACATGGCCTGGGAAGACGTGCTGCGCGTCGTCAACGGCCCCCTGCCCCGCGAGCGCCAATGGACGCAAAGCCGCCTTTTGCGCGCAGTCAACGCCTATGTGCGGGACGGCTTCCTACCACCGACGGTACTGGACCGCGCCGGCCGCCGCGAAACCGACGACCGCCTGCCCGCCATCGTCGCCGCCATCAAGGGCGCGGACCCCGACATCACACTTCAGGCGATCTGCACTCGACTGGAAGCGATGCGCGAGCGTACGCCCCGCGGGCGGACAAGCTGGCAGCCGTCATCCGTGAAGATGCTGCTGGAACGAGCCGAGAGGCTGGGGTTGCTTAAGTGAAGTTGCGGGAATCGACCGCGCGATTCTGAGGATCGTCGTTACGTCGGCGTCCACAATACATGTTGTGGCCACGACATCACGGGCCACGAACTGTTGAAGTGACCTACGAACAGGGTCACCCAAGGCATTGATACTTAACAGCTTTACCTCGTCAGAAATAGACCACCTCAACACCCCTAGGCCGTTCAACAGTTCGGGCTGGATTTAATCGCCAAAACTGTTAAGGTCTACAAAACAATAAAGACTTGAGGGCAGTGATGAGCGGGATACGGGCCTCTCAAAGATTCGATGTCATGTCCAAGCGGCTCGGTAGCCGGTTGCGTGAACATGCACAGGAAACCTTCCCACCGGATGCCCAGAAGGGTCTCCGTCGCTTCGCGATGCGGGAAGCGGCAGATCTCCTTCGGATCAACCAGAACACCTTCCGCCACCATGTGTCAAATCTCGAGGGCTTTCCCGAAGGCATCCTCGAGGGTGGGAACCGCCGCAGCTTCTCTGCCGAAGAAATGGTCGAGGCCCAACGCGTCCTTCTTGAGACGGGCAGGATCAAGCCCGATGAGCACCCTCACAGAAGAGCCGGCGAACCGTGCCAGGTCGTGACAATCTTCAACCTGAAGGGCGGAAGCGCAAAAACGTCGACCGTGGCTCATGTCGGTCAGCTACTGGGCCTTCGCGGCTATCGGGTCCTGCTGATCGACCTCGACAGCCAGGCAAGTCTTACGAACCTGTTCGGGGTAACCCCTGAACTCGATCCGGACATGCCGACCTCCTACGATCTGATCCGGTCGGAAGGTCCCCTGCCCGCCTCCGATATCATTCGAAAAACGAACTTCCCGACTGTGGATCTGATCCCGGCCTCCATGGACATCATGGAGTACGAGTTCGAGGTCGCTTTGAGCTTCAGACACGGCGCCACCACCTTCCACAGTCGGATCCGTGAAGCGCTTGAGCCTGTCTTGAGCCGATATGATGTGGTGATCTTCGACACCCCGCCGCAGCTGAACTTCTCGGTGATCTCTGCCCTCTTTGCTTCCACTGGGGTCCTGATCCCGCTTAACGCGTCCATGCTTGATGTCATGTCCCTGGCAAGCTTCCTCGGTATGGCAAGCAACCTGATGGGCGTCGTCGAGGCGCATGCTCCCGAACACGGTCTGAACTTCGTGCGGGTGCTGATCACCCGCTACGAGAATACCGATGGTCCACAGGTCCAGATCTCGTCTCTGCTTCGGACGGTCCTTGGCGATGCGGTCCTCCCGGCCGAGTTCCTGAAGTCGACAGCGGTAGGTGATGCCGCCAATACGCAGCAGAGCATCTTTGAGGTCGAACCTCGCGACGTGAACCGCAGAACCTACGAGCGTGCAATCGAGTCCGTTTCGCGCGTGACCGACGAAGTCGAACGCGAAATCCAAAAGGCATGGGGGCGTAGCCATGGCGCGTAAGGTCTTCGGAGATTCCCTCAAGAACGCGATGGGCAATGCTGCGACCGCAGAAGAGGACGTGGATCTTGATCTAAAACGTACGAGCCCGACAGTCGCTCGTGCGCAAGCATCCGTGCTCGAGGAAGACAAACACGCCACGCGCCTGATCGACCCGAGCGCCGTCCGGATGTCCGCGGTCATGGACCGTATCGATCCGAGCGATGGCCTCGAGGAACTTGTGTCCTCGATCCGGGAGCATGGGCAAAAGGTTCCCATTCTCGTCCGCCGAACCCAGGATGGCGCACTTGAGATCGTCTATGGGCGCCGCAGGCTTCTCGCATGTCGTGAGCTTGGTCAGAAGGTGCGCGCCACGGTCATGGAAATGACCGAAGAGGAAGCACTGATCGCCCAAGGCGTAGAGAACAATGCCCGCCAAGACCCATCGTTTATCGAGAGGGCTTTGTTCGTCGCCGGCATTATTCGAGAACTTGGGAAAACAGACCAGACGCGCAAGAACGCCCAGACCATCGCCTATCGGGCACTCCAGATCGATGAGTCTCTCGTCTCTCGGATGAACCGTATCGCTACCGGCATTCCGATGGAGCTGATCCAGGCCATCGGACCAGCACATGGCGTTGGTCGGCGGGTCTGGGAGAAGCTTTTCAGGCTGTGCGAGAAGGACGTCTCGAGAGCCAGGGAAGTTGCCCGCGAAATCCCCCGAACCTTGCCGGGTCCAGAGCGGCTTGACGCAGCGGTTACGCTGCTCACGACCACCAAGACAACTCCGCCCAAGGCTGAGTCAAGTGAGCGCGTTAAGATCGGCCGCAAGGGCAACCGCATCACCATCGATGTGGACACTGATCTCGCCCCGCGCGTCGAAGATGCCATCCGAAAACTGATCGGCGAGCTTCTTGACCGCGGTCAAGACGGCCCAGAGTGACGACCCCGTATCTTGACCGCGGTCAAGATATCAAGAGCAACGAGCAGAAAACGAAAGGAGGACCGGCTAGAAAAGTAAAGACCCCCCCGAAAGCGGTGCTTCCGAAGGGCCTCAATCAGTCTCGACACCTGATTGATACCCCCAAAACGAATCGAGTTCAACACCGCTCGCGGTGACCGGGGAAGCTTTTTCTTCCGAAACACCATGAGACATGTCACTCAAACACGAACCGCCTTGGCGGAACAGGCAGCTATTGCCTGCCCTAACCGCTACGAGCTTCTGGGGCCGGTGCGGGTTCTTCGGAAAGACCTGAACCTGACGAGCAACGACGTCACCGTACTGACAGCGCTCATCAGCTTTCTTCCGCGCGATCAGAGCCCAAACTCTGGTGAAACACAGTGCAAACTGACCGTTGTGTTCCCCTCCAACGCCTCCTTATCAGAACGCGCAAACGGCATCGATGAAAGAACGCTTCGCCGCTGCCTGGGGCGCCTTGAGGCTGCGGGGCTGCTTCAGCGAAAGAGTTCAGCGAACGGGAAACGCTTCCCTCTCCGCTACGGAGGGATCATAAGGGATGCGTTTGGGATCGACTTGGCTCCGCTAATGCAGAGCCACGACGCTCTTGCAGCCAAAGCATCGAAGGTCACGGAAGAGCGTGAGCGCCTGCGCTCCCTCAAGGCGGAAGCCCTAGCGCTGCGCGCGTCCCTCATACAGGACGAACAGCTCCTTGACGCACGGCTGGCTTCACTGGAAACGATCCGAAACCTGCTTCGTCGAGCAACCCTGACTGCCGACACAGTCTTGCAAATCATCGCGGGTCTCCGCGAGCTCGGAGCCAACGCCAAGCCGAGCTACGGAGAGTGCCACGATTCAAACACCCGTGCGGACCGAGAGCAATCGCGAGACCAAACCCTCGGCCGCGAGTGCGCGAGCAAAATGTCCGCCAAGAACGGACAAAATGACCGGCAGATAGAGTCTATAAAAAAAGAACATATAAAGAAAGACACGCACGTAATGCAGACCAACGCTCCCCAAAGCATTGGGGCAGCGACCATGAACCGGGACCCTGCAAAAATGGCGTGGACGGACTTTTCGCATATCGCGGACTTCTTCCCAGATCCGCCACGAACAGGCGAAGCCCTCACCCGCGTTCTCTTCGACATCGGTCGATTACTTAGAATACGCCAAGAAAAACTCATGCGTGGTCTTCAGAAAGCTGGGGCTGGACGGCTTTTGCTGATCTTGGACTACTTGTTGGGAAAAGGCGAAGCGATCAGGCAGCCCGAGGCATACTTTGAAACGATCCTGCACACGTAGAGCATGCAGCTTACACGTCTTGACCGCGGTCAAGACCGACGAGGAGAGGAAAAGGTTGGGGGTTTAAGGGGTGACGGTGAGTGAGATCGGGAGAGTGGCTTCCGACGCCCGTCGTGGAGAATATCTGATGGCAAGAGTTGCCCAGAACGTCATCCTGTCCCCGTCGCGGGACATCCCCTTCAATAAGCTCGCGCTGAGCCAGTCCAACGTGCGTCGCATCAAGGCTAGCGTCTCGGTCGAAGAACTGGCCGAGGACATCGCCCGGCGTGGGCTCCTGCAGAGCCTGAATGTGCGGCCCGTGCTCGATGCCGATGGTGTCGAGACCGGTACCTTCGAGATCCCGGCCGGTGGCCGCCGCTTCCAGGCGCTGTCGCTCCTGGTGAAGCAGAAGCGGCTGGCCAAGACCTCACCGATCCCCTGCATCGTGCGGGTGGCTGCGTCCGACATTCTGGCCGAGGATGACTCGCTGGCAGAGAACATGCAGCGCGTTGCCCTGCACCCGCTCGACCAGTTCCGTGCGTTTCAGGCCCTGCGCGAAAAGGGTCAGGGTGAGGAAGCGATCGCGGCAGCCTTCTTTGTCACGCCTCAGATCGTGAAGCAGCGCCTGAAACTCGCCTCCGTGGCCCCTGCCCTCCTCGAGTTCTATGCCGAGGACGGCATGACGCTGGAACAGCTCATGGCCTTCACGGTGAACCCCGATCATGCGCGTCAGGTGCAGGTGTGGGATGCAGTGAAGAACTCCTGGAACAAGGAGCCCTACGCCATCCGGCGTATGCTGACCGAGACCTCTGTCCGGGCCTCGGATCGTCGCGCGGTTTTCGTCGGCGTCGATGCCTATGAGGCTGCGGGTGGTGTCGTGCTGCGCGATCTCTTCCAGGGTGACGATGGTGGCTGGCTCGAGGACCCTGCCCTCCTCGACCGACTGGTCGCCGATAAGCTTCAGGCTGAGGCCGAGGCACTCGTGTCCGAAGGCTGGAAGTGGATCGAGGTGGCGACCGACCTGCCCTATGGCTACAGCCATGGTCTGCGGCGTCTTCCCGGTGATCCTGCACCGATGACCGACGAGGAAAGCGCGACCCACGCGACGCTCCTCGCCGAGTATCGCGCGCTGGAGGAAGAATACTCCGGCCAAGACGAATTCCCCGAGGAGATCGACGCGCAGCTCGGTCAGCTCGAAATGGCGATGGAAGCGCTCGAGCAGCGGCCGCTGATCTACGATGAGGCCGATGTTGCGCGCGCGGGCGTCTTCGTGACGCTGGATCGCGACGGCAGTCTCGCGATCTATCGCGGCTACGTCCGGCCCGAGGACGAACTGCGCGAGGAGACCGCGGTCCAGAATGGCGATGATGCAGTTGCCATGGGGCAGGGGGGTGATGTCGGTGGTTCCAGCTGGAACGCGTCGGCGATTTCCGTGGGCGGTACTGTCATCACCTCGGGTGGTCAGCCGATCGGCGCGGATGCGTCCGAGGAGGAAGACGACGGCGCTTTGAAGCCCCTGCCCGAACGGCTGATCATGGAGCTGACCGCCCACCGGACCCTGGCGCTGCGCGAGGCTGTCGGGCGCTCGCCGGATGTCGCGCTAACGCTCCTACTCCTGAAGCTGGTCACGGACACCTTCCGTACCTCCTCGGCCTCGGGCAGCTGTCTCGAAGCCTCTGTCCGCCATGTCTACATGTCGGCGCAGGCGCCCGATCTGAAGGACAGCGTGGTGGCGAAGCTGGTCGATGAGCGTCACGCGGCCTGGGAGGCCGATCTGCCCCTCGGCGACGATGCCGCGCTCTGGGACTATCTGTCCGTTCTCGATCAGGGCAGTCGTCTGGCTCTGCTGGCGCATTGCCTCAGCTTCGGGGTCAACGCGCTCCATGAGAAGGTGAACCCCTATGGGGCAGGCATCTCGGCCAGCGGCCTTACCCGCCGCATGGCGCATGCCGATCTCGTGGCGCGTGCGGTCGATCTCGACATGGTCGAGGCGGGCTGGGAGCCGACGGTCGATGGCTACCTCAACCGCGTGCCCAAGGCGCGGATCCTCGAAGCCGTGCGCGAGGCAAAGGGGGAGGGCACCGCGCAGCTGCTCGACCATCTGAAGAAGGGTGAGATGGCAACAGAAGCCGAGCGGCTCCTCAAGGGCAGCGGGTGGTTGCCCGAGGTCCTGCGCCGGGCCGATCTGGTGGCGTTCGACGGCGAGGCGATCGCGGAAGGGCAGGGGGAGGACGCGGGCGAGCCCGAGGATGTCGATCTCCCGGCCTTCCTGACGGCTGATCTGCCGGACAGCTATGCGTCGATGATGGCAGCGGAGTGATCTGAGCCATCCGGGGCGGGGAAACCCGCCCCAATCTCACAAAATACAGTAATATCAATATGATGAATGCGTATACTCGCATTCGGGATGAGGAATCATGTCTGCAACAAACATCATCGACACAGCCCCTTTGGGGGCGCTGATCCGTTACACCGACGGCAGTCCCAAGCCGCCGGCACGTTTCACCAAGAAGCTTGCCGCTTGGGAGCGATCGAACGGCGTCGGCCGTCTGGTGAAGAAGGAACCGCCCAGGGTCTATCCGACATGGACCGCACCGGCCTCCTTCACGCTGCATGAAGGGAACTTCTCTTCGGACGGAGTGATCCTGGTCACCATCATGCGCAGCCATTCTGCCGACAGCCGTTTGATCTTCGAGGTGGCCGAGGAACCTAAGCTCGGGCAGGTGCGCGTGCTTCTGGACTTCGGCGGCAACACTGAGCTTCTGCATCTGGCGGAGTCTGTCACTGCAGCAGAGCTCTGGATCGCGCGGGAAGGTTATCGCAACGCGCGGCTTGAAATCGTCGGTGCTGACGACGGCGATAGGGCAGGGCGCGCGGACCTGGCCGCCTGAGTCCTAACAATGCGTGAGGGGCCTGCCTATGGGCGGGCCTCTCACCGACCAGACCCTCGTCCCGCGAAATCGCGGGGCACCAAAGGATCCATCCCCCAAGACGGAGGTCATCAACCAAGAGCCTGCCCGGGAGGCTGGTGGCGTTCCAAGCATCAACGGGACAATTGGCTCCAGTCGTCACGGCACCATCCCCCGCTCGCCATTCCCTTCCTTGCCCCGAATCCAGTCTTCGAGATCAACCCGCAAGGGGTCGGACTACGGGCGAGCCCGTGCCGCCGGGCGGATTCGGCCAGGGGTCCGAACGCACCCGGTGATGTCAGCCAGTCTTCGGGCCTGCGGGGTCCTGTCGCGCGGGGGACGGTCCCCCGCCTCCCAGACAGGAGCCAAACAGATGTCCCGCAAAGATGCACACGCCTTCGCCGCCTCCCTCGCCGCCACGCTCATGGTCTCGATCGTCGTCTTCCAGGCAGGGGATGGAACCTTCGGCGCCGTCCCCGCCGATGAAATCGACGGCGACGAGGTTCAGGTGATCGCTGAGGTCGATCCGTGGGCATGACGCCCACGGCCCCAACGAGGGCTCGGCATCGGGGCAGTGGCCCCGATCTGGGCCTCTTGCCGGTAAACTGTTCCGGTCAACCGATCGGAAGAGCCGACAAGTGGTCGGCGCGGCCTCCATGAAAGTCGCTTGATCATCGAAGGTGTTCATCGGAAGCTGATCAAGACGGTTCGGGGGCCGATGGAATGCTCTATAAATCATTGATTTCGTTATATGGATTGTCGCTAGCAGGTAAGTCGGCTCCCAAAGACGATTTGATCTGGCACTTCGCACCGTCTAACGACCTGCGGCAGTTTCGTGTGTATGCGTTGGATGCGCTACAGCAGGCCAAGGTGTTCCTGCTCGATCACCTGGCAGCCGCCTACACTGACACGCTTCACGATGCCGTCTCGAAACAGGCTGAGGAAGCTGGGGTGCCTGCCATGGCAATCCTCGGTGAAGTAAAGCTTCCTGCTCCCGTCGTTTGGGTCGAGTTCGATGATCGCGAGCTGGGCGTTGCACGATTTGAGCGCGCTTCACCTGTGACGAGGCACGATGAAAAGCCTTTGGGCACGGGACTACGCGGCTACCTTCTGGACGACCGCAACGAGGGCCATCTGCGCATTACGATGTTCCACCGCCGCGAGAATTCGCGTGTCGTCGATCCGATCTGCGCACTGCTCGTCAAGCGGACACCGACCGGACAGCTGAACTATGACGACGTCGAGGTCGAGCTGAGCCGATCTGTGGTCGATTTCCGCGTGCGGAGCGGCGATACGATGGAAATGATCCACGGCCGCCGCACAGTGCACCAGGTTGAAACAGGGTATGACCTGTTCATTCCCTACGCTCTGTTTGCAATGCTGGTCTCACCGGATCTTGGCGGGATCATCCCAACGGAAACCGAGACCTTCACCGTCAAGGACACCAAGACTGCCCGGAAGTTCGGTAAGTCGTGGATCCTTGGCGCCCAGAAATCACATCTGACGATCCGGATCGGCCCGCAGGCTGCTGCGCATATGGCGGAGAGAGCCGCTCGCCTTGAGTTCGAGCGGCAAACACTCGAGGTGCGGAACGGCCCTGTCCGTCATTGGGTGTCTGAGCATGAGCGCCACTACCGAAGCGGCAAAGTCGTTCTGGTCAAAGGGCATCATCGGGGCCAAGCACCTGACGCCAATCTGCCTACACGGGTGATGGGGCCGAAACGCGAGGAATTCGAGTTTGAGCTTCCCACAGTCGTGCCATCAAAACCTGAATGATCCAGTCGCCGGCAACTTCTTCCGTCTGAATCGTCTTTTCGTCACCTGACGGAGCGGGCGTGATCGTCAATGCCGTCAGGACGGCATCAAAGCGGTTGTCCTCAAAATCAGCATCCAGGAGGAGGATTGCCTGGCAGGGGACCGCGAGGGTCAGCTCTATGCCCGGAAAGACAACGATACGATCGCAGGCCTGCAAGGGGTTACCTTCCGCATCCGTTTCCTGCACGGCGGCCTGCCGGACATAGGGGATGAAGGCCATGTCGTGGTGATCGGTGATGGCAATGGCGTCAAGACCCCTCTCCCGGCACGCAGCGATAAGGGTGGCGGCATATTCTGCGCGGGCTTCGTCGCCAATTCGCGGTTGACCCGTCCATTGGCGATCTCTCGGGCTATGAACTTGAAAATCGCAGCGATAAAAGTGCGCCCCCTTGTCTGCGCTGCTTGTAAGGTCGCCCCCCATTGTACACCTCTAAAAGACCCGTCGTCAGTCGGCGCGATCCAAGCTCAAATGAAGTAATCACGGACATCGCCCAGCAGCCGTGCCACCGTCCGACTAATGCCCGCGAAGCGTTTCGGGATCAAGGTTGATCACCCTTGTTTTGCTCCGGCAACTGTTGAAGGGCGGCTTTCGAGAATACCGCGAAGCAGTATTCCGGACAGCTGACCGTCCGCTTCGGGCCGAGATCGCCCGAACCCGGCGGGTTGTCCCGCCGGGCCCGAGGGGAGACCCCGTTCCTTTCAGAACGGGATCTCGTCATCGCGGTCGACCAGCTCGGGGTTTTCGTTCTCGGCCGACTTCGGGCGGCTCAGGAAGTCGACCTTCTCGGCGATGATCTCACAGCCGTAGCGGTCGTTCCCCATGCTGTCGATCCACTTGGTGTAGTGGATGCGGCCGTGGACGAGGACCTTCATGCCCTTTTCGCAATGCTCCGCGACCGTCTTGCCGAGACCGTTGAAGCAGGTGATGCGGTGCCATTCCGTGTCCATGACCCGGTAGCCGTTCTCGTCGCGCAGCACGCGACCTTCCGAGAGGCGGGGGCGGGAGGTGGCGAGGCTGAAGTTGGTGATCTTGGTGCCGCCTTGCGTGGTGCGGACTTCGGGGGTCTGACCGATGTTGCCGGCGAGGATGACGATGTTCTGCATGGTTAGCTTCCTTCTGTGTCCTGTCTTCGGGACCGTCCCTTCGACAAGACCCGGAAAAAGCCCGTCGGGCGACGCGTGCACGGTGGACGGAACGGACGCCGGGAACCCCCAGAGGACCGGGGTGGAGCGGGCAGCCCCAAAGGGGCAACACGGCCCGGACTGACGCGGGGTTGCGCGCAGGAGCCCGAACGGGATTAGGGGATTGTCAGTCGAAGGGATGGCCCAGAGGACAGAGATGCGCGGGGAGCCCATGCTAGACCCTGTCACCTTGCCCATCGGGACAGCCTGACCCCAGTCCAGCACCTCACTGGCGCCGAAAACGGGGATCACCAGCCTTTGCCACCCCTGCCCTTGCCTTCCGGGAGTTGCGGCAGCTTGTCGCGACAGGCTATCGATACAGGGACACTCAGGACACGGACCGCACCAATGGCTGATTACGATCTCGAGGCACTGTCGCTCAGCGAGCTGAAGAAAATGCAGAAGGACGTCGCCAAGGCGATTTCCACATTCGAGGATCGGCAGAAGACGGAAGCCCGCGCCAAGGTGGAAGCCCTCGCCCGGGAACTGGGCTACTCCCTGGCCGAACTTGTCGGCACCGAAACGAAATCCTCCCGTGCGCCTGTCGCCGCGAAATACCGGCATCCTGAGAACCCGGCGCTCACTTGGTCGGGCCGGGGGCGCAAACCGCAGTGGTTCGTGGAGGCGTTGGCTGCTGGGAAGTCGAAAGACGATCTAGCCGTATGAAGTTGCCGGCGACTGGATCATTCAGGTTTTGATGGCACGACTGTGGGAAGCTCAAACTCGAATTCCTCGCGTTTCGGCCCCATCACCCGTGTAGGCAGATTGGCGTCAGGTGCTTGGCCCCGATG
>Ga0181468_100077_pt1 | contig 15410 bp, 18 predicted proteins | sample InSIn1SAF170_2_FD_119080 | JGI IMG/M metagenome (GOLD analysis project Ga0181468, IMG submission 119080) | Clean room microbial communities from NASA Spacecraft Assembly Facility at Jet Propulsion Laboratory, Pasadena, California, USA -... ... | reverse complement strand
AAATGCACCTTGAGCCATTTACTTTAGCTTGGGCGATATGCGACATAGCACCAATAACACATTGGGCAGTCATGGCAATTGGTGATTGCACATGCTCAGAAATAGCCCTCACTGCATCTTGTGCAAGTGGTGGCAGTGCATGGATCGGATAAGGATTTAAAACAGTTTCTGATTGAGATAACGGCAATAAATCACCCCATTCAGTCGGCTTATTTAATCCCTCTATAGCTTCATCAATAAACGCCAGCACTTCACTTACGCTTTCATCCTGACTTAATCCAATCTCGAACTGATTTATACCGATTCTTAAATACTGGCATAGCAGCCTAACCGCCGTGTTCTGCTCCAGCTTTTTAAATGGCTCAAGGTGCATTTGTTCAATTCTGACTGGCAAATAAAGCTGCTTATAACCTGCCTGTGATAGTTGGTTAATAACGAACTGTATTTGTTCAAAATCAAACGGCTTGAGTTCTGTTTTATGGTTGCTGCATAGGGTAGGCAGTAGCACCAATACAACGGCGTAGCCAGTTTGGGCAATCTTAAAGAATGCCTCCAGTCCATAAGTAATGATTACTGGCTGGGCATGGTCAAAATCGCCATACCTTGCAAAACCTTTAGCCAGTCCATCAGGTATGACGGCCACACGCTGCCCATCCTGCATGACTGCACATTGAACAAGCTCCATTTGCCCATCATAGATAGGCATAATTAAAGGCTGTGCATAGGTAACGCCGTTTATATCCACATTGCCATCATCAATATAAATCGGCTGCTCAGGACTGCCAAAACGCTGTATGAGTGGATGTGATGAATAAGCATCATTAAACGATACAAGCTGCGTACATTCGTTTAAAATGGCTTTGGGTGTTATTAGTTCTTTGGGGTGGTCATAATCAAGCATTGTGGCTACCCCCTTTCATAACAGCATAAACCGCAGTTTCTAATGATTCTTTTAATTGTCCAGCCACTAAGAACAAGCCGTGTATAGCTGCTGCTGTGTGGCCTTTAGCTAGATTGAAATCTGATAACTCATCAATAGTGACTACAATGCCATTCGCTAAGTCGATATAAGCGGAAACATATAATTTAGTTTTTACACTAGCACTTTCAATATCTTCTAAAGCACCATTCGCCAGCACTTCACAAACGCTCATCATGGCCTTTGCTTTATCATCTGAAAGGCTGCACTGGTCGTAGCTAGTGTATAAGCGAAGCAATACGCTCTCTAGTGATTCAAGATAGACTTGAGCATCTTCTAAATGATTTGCTGCTGTTTTATTGATTTGATTAGGCATGAGCTATGCCTCCTATTAGTTTTGAGTTTTGAGGATTCGCCATAGCTTGAGAAATTATGGTGAGGGGATTCACTCTCGGTCTAATAGTACCGCCCGACATATTCGCCATTACTGACTTATTTTGTCGTGTCATCCCCTCATAGAGGGAGTACAGCCTTGTTTGTGTAGCTGAAACACTTGCGCTTGTTTCTTGCGCAGCTTGAGAGGCTAAGCAGAAATTAGGCACAATAAAACCACAATGACGCTGTGGGGTGACGCTATTAGATTTTGAGAGGTCTACAGCATAACCATACTTTGGCATGTTAGCAATATTGAATAATTTGTTTTTCATGCTTCTGCTCCTTTCAAGTAAGCATCAATAAGCTGCTGTAAGCTCTCCCCATGCAGCACCACAACGCCAGTGGCTTGAGGGGTTTGCATAAGTTGCTTCATACCGTCATCAATGGCCTGAACTCCACCGCCTACGGTGATTAGTTCGATAAAACTACAAGCCTCATTGTTTACGATTAAATCCGCCTCAATATCTGCCTCGGTGTTAGTGCGATATGAAGCCAGTACAATGTCTTTCATGCCTTCACCTCACTGCACACGGTTGATATGGACATTTGAATTAATCAAAACGCCGTCATTTGATAATCCGACTTGCTGGCGGTTATCCATCATCTGCAATAAACGCTGCTCTGCTTCCTCAAAGCTAATGCCGAAATGCTTTGCAATGTCCTCTAACTGGTACATAGGTTCGCCGTCATCCGTGTAACCGCTTGGCGGTGGCAGTAGGTTTAATTCCTTCGCCTTTTGGTGCATTTCTGCTTTGATATGCTCAGGCGTGTAGTGCATTGTTAGCATGAGTGCCTGCTCAGTGATGGGGTGGTGTTCCCCATACTGGGCAAGCATTGCTTTGTAATGGTCAAACGCTTTGAAAAATTCAGGGTCTACATGCTTAATCATTGTGTATACCCTCAAAAGTTAGCTGTAAATTTGCTTTGCATGTTGTAATTCTTAGGTTTAAATCTCGCATTGAATAACGATGGTTCACTAATCCAGTGCCATGAAATGAACCTTTAGCCTTTTGGGTCTTTGCTTGCATACATAGGCGGTTTAATTCTTCATAGGCTGTTTGTCTTGCTGAATAGCTCCCAGTCTTGCGGATGCTCGGCAATACCTCAGCAAATACCCAGTTTTGGAAATTCAATGCTTCGGGTTTAGTCGATCTAAATACAATGCGGTACAGGTTTTCTTCACTGATAAAAGTTAGCTTTTGAGTACCGCCATTTGTAAGGGTATACATTTCATGTACCCCCTTTGGATTTAGCTTAAAACGGCTTGCTGTCGCGTTTTTAATATCTAAGGCTTGACCAACATCAGGCAGACAAAACAAAGGCTGTCCGTTTACATCAAAGGCGATCCGTACGCCGTGTTCATTGAAATTAAAAATAGATGGGTTCATGCTGCCACCTGCTTAATTAGTTCATAACGAGCATGTGAGCCGATGCCTGAATAATTGCGCTCACGATGGGTCACAATGTCATAACCTGCACAGCGTAAACGCTGAATGATTGCGCTCAATCGGTAGCAGTTGAAAAGGTCGATAGCCTCGGCCTGTGAAATGGTTTTACCTTGCTTGAGATAAGTCAGGACTTGTTTTAATTGGGTGCTATTCATGTTCTTATGCTCCCATCGTTGCAATGGTGGCTTGTTCTTCAATCCATGCCTGCACCTCAGACATACGCCATACAGTGACGTTGCCACTAATCTTCAAAGGCTGTGGAAATTTCCCCTGCTTGACCCAAGTCCATATTGTTTTTTCACTAACTGGGAGTAATCCGACACGCTCAGGCTTGGCACTTACTTTGCGTTTCATGCCTGCATTTTCGCCTGTCTTTACTGTGTAGATTTTTTCGGGGGTAGATGGCGCACTAGCTAACTGCTTAACTCGTGCATATTGTTCTGTGTAAAGTGATGACATAAAGCACCCATCCTATTCATAAGTTGAAATAGAAAGCCTTTGCAGTTCATTGCATCGGCTTGATGGGTGTAATCTTGTAATTTATTGTTTTTTAAATCATTTCATGCAATGAAAATAAAATTGCATTGCAAAAAAAGATTATTTCATTTCATTATTTATCAATGATTTATATAGACTGTTGGCACTTGCTAAAACCTTCTCTGTACGGCTTTTTGATAATCCTTTAATACTTCCATGCTCATCTTCAATTCTTTGCAAAACTTTTGCTTGTGAGTTTTTACCCTTAACTTTTATTTCACTTCGGAGAGTTGTCATCAATACAGCAATAAGCAATAAGTCACTGTTTGCAATGTTTATTTTGTCGTCATTTATTGCATTTTCCTTTTGAGGATATTGCATTTTTTTACTTTCAAGCTCTGCAATATGTGCTTTTAGGTGGCCTATTTCTTCATTTAATTTTTCTACTTTGGTTTTTTCAATAGCTAAGTCCAGCTCAAGATTGGAAATGATTTTTTGAGTATTCAAATCGCCATCCATAATATTTGATTTTGACTCATCTAAACCATCATTGAAGCCATCAATAAACCTGTCATCATTTGCTAAAAATTGCTTAAAATCTTTAGCATCTATTCTATTATCCATAGGGTTATAACAAAGCATCTGAGCATCTATACAAGTACAGATATAATCATAAGCTTCCAGATAATTAGAAAAATTTTCCTTAAAATTGGTGTCATTTTGACACTGCTCAACATACTGGGGGTTATACTCTGTCATGATACAAGCAGCCTCATGAAGGGTTAATAAAGGCTTTTTATAAGTATCCATTAAAAAGTAAACATGTATTCTTTTCCGAATTGGTTTGATACTTTCTCCACCCATTGCTCTATTTTGTCAGCTGTCATGACTTGAAAATCTCGCCAATAATATTTCATCTGCTTCCATACCATCTCGATTCGATTTAACTCAGGGCTATAAGCTGGAATAAAATACAGATTCGTCGAAAAGTTAGTTTTAAGTAGCTCTCTGTAATCAGCCATCTTTTTACTTCTATGAATCGAGGCATTATCAACAATAAGAACCAATGGAAGGTTATATGTCTGTTTTACTTGTTGAGCTATTCCAGTTAAATAGGCATAAAACCAAGTACTTGTCACTGACTCTTGTAAACAGCTTGTCACCAGTTTCCCCGTTGAAAGCAAACACCCCATGACATTAACTCGTTTTAATCTTATTGCATCAACCGCATGAACATCACCTATCTTTGTCCACGCATAGCGGTTATCAGGTGTAGATGAAAATCCTGTTTCATCAACATAACCTAATATAATTTCACCACGTGCCGCTTGCTCTCGTAATTCTTCAATCTGCTGTGTTGCTTGTTCAAATGCAATCGGATCTCTTTTTTTTCAAGCTATGACGGGTACGCTTGAAGACCATACCTGAATCACGTAAAAACTTACGAATGGTTTCAACAGACACGGACACTTCGTATTCTTCATGTAGTTTGACTCGGATTTGTTCTGCATTGAGTGGACTTGTATTGACCCAATCTAGGATTTTCGCCTGATAGTCTGAGATCAATGTATTGGGTCGACCTGAGCGATGACCTTCTTTAATCGATTCAAACTCATACAATTCCCAACGTCGGCGTTGTAGCCTTATGGTTTCTGGGATACGTTCTTGTAGAGTGGCAACTTCCGCAACACTTTTACCTTCGGAAAGCCAGAGAATAGTTTGGGCACGTTGCCTTTCACGCCAATGTTTTGCATGCTTGACCAGAAAAATGAGTCGTTCTCGCTGTTCTAAACTAAGTGGTACAGAAACAATTCTAGGCATGTGTGAACATCTGTTAACTAAAAAAACCTTTTCGCATCATTAGTTATTTTTGTCAACTTAGAGTAGCGGTATTGTTTTATTTTTAATTGGCAACTCGCACTCATCAAGTTTTTCCATTTCCTCTATAAAGGTATCTTTTTTTCTCTTACTTCCCCATAAGATAACTTTTGACATTAGAAAATCACTGTAATCATCAGGGGTGATATTGAGTTTTTGGATTGCTTCAAAATTAAAAAAATCAGATTTTAGCCAATAGTAATGCTCATAGTCGGCTTTTTCGTAGTTATCAGAATATCTACTCCCTGAATACTTAAAATCCTCTAATCCCTTTTTTAAAATGTCACTTGTTATTGACCAGTCCTCAAACGGAACATCTTCTATTCTACTGTCATTAGCTAAGATTCGACCTAAATAGTCTTTTTTTATATGTTTGGGTAGAATAATTGAATTGTTTTAGTATTAAAAATCTACAAACATCGGGTACAAGATTGTCTGTTTTGAACTTAATCAGCTCAATTGCATCAATAGCATTTATATACTTTTCATTTTCTTTATCTTGATCCGCAAATAAATTAACTTCACCAAATATTCCTTGTTCCATAAATGCCTCCCAAGCATCCCCAAAAGTCGCTAGGTAAACAAGTTGGGTACTTGCTTGTCGGCTGGCCTGCCTATACCTAGCTGAATCAATATATCAAATAATTAAGTAATTGCTAGTTATTGAACGTCCTAGCTTGTCGTACTCACACGGACTTCTTAAACAAAATAATATCGGGGTCATCTTCCTTATGTAGATGGTTGGCTAGTTCTTCAATGTCGGGGTTATAGTAGGTATTAATTAGAATGCTTATGGTTTTATGGCCTGTAATTTTTGCCAGTACCTCTACTGGGAGTTTTGCATTCTTAACCATGCGTGAAATGGCTTCATGTCGGGTATCGTGGAAAGTTAAGTCATTAATTTTTAATTTACCTTTCACCACTTGGGTAAAGTATGCAGATAATCCGCCCCTGCCCACTTCACCATCAGCCACCTTATTTTTAAGCGTACAAACGTCTATTTCATCTATTCCCCTCATGTAGCTTAAAAGCTCAATAGCTCGCTTGGATAAAGGCACTTTTCTAGCTGCGCCGTTCTTTGTAAGCTCCAGCTCGACATGCTTGTCGTAAACGTCCGCCCACTTTAAGCCTGTTATCTCGCTTGCCCTCATTGCTGTTTCAATAGCAAATAAAAACGCCCATGCTGTTTGTTGTTTCTTAGTGATTGGCTGGGAACGTCCATCATATTTGAATGCCTCTAAGATTCGAGCTATCTCATCCTGTGAAATACGTCTGTTTCTACTTACTGACTGTTTCGGCTTGGCTACATCATCCAATGGGGAGCTGCTCATAATTCTTAGCTCTTGTCGTGCATATTTAAATACAGCACTTAATAAGCCCAAGTCCCTAGCCACTGTCGCACTCTTTACCTTTTTTAATCGCTCATCCCTAAATTGAATCATGTCTAGCTGCCCCAGTTGGTTTACTGGTTTCTTCATCAATCGGGGAAATGATTTTATATAGCTACTCAAAATAACGGTTTCCACACGTCCACCCCTTTTGTGTGGTGTGACTTTTTCAGCATAAAGCTGGATCAGGTCGGCAAAACTCATTTCTGATAAATCTTTAATCTTGTCCTGTCGTTTTTGTTCTGTCGGGTGGATACCCTCGGATATTTGTTTTTTTATCTCGTCACGTCTTAAACGTGCATCTTTAGCATTGAGTACCTTTGGATACTCGCCCAGTGTGATTGTGTTTTTTTTACCGTCCAGCGTATAAAGCACTTTCCAAGTTTTGCGACCTGTTGGAGATACGAATAAGTACAGCATCTCACTATCATTGATTTTCTGTAGCTTGGAGGTTGGCTTAATGGCATCAATTTGCAATTTAGACAGCATCATTATTTCCTCAATAATTCATACAGTTAAGAGGCTTTAAAATTTATGGCGATTAACTTTTCATATGAGATTTAAGAGAAATAATTCCATTTTATTAATGGTTTTATCTCACTTATGGCGATTAATTATTTTTAACCTCCATTTTAACCTCCCACTTTAACCTCCTGTTAGTCTATTGCATGTTATTGCACCACACAAGAAAAAGGCTTAATCCCTTACAGAATCAAGCCTTTGCGTTATGTTAGGTTATGGTAGGTTTTTGCTAATATATTGCCATATGATTGCGATGAATCATTTCTAGTGAACGAGCTTCACCCAAAACTTGATGCACTTTATCTGATGCCAGACCACGGACAATATCGGCCGAACGCGAACTAAAATTAACACGACCGACCGCAATCCGGTGACCTTGTGTGTCGACACATTCAACCACATCACCGCGTTCGAAATGGCCCTCAACCGCTTTCACCCCTACAGGCAATAAGCTGCGATGATTGTCTTTAATAGCTTTTACTGCACCATCATCAATCACCAAACGACCTGCGGTTTGCAAGTGAGCCGCCAACCATTGCTGATGCGCTGTCATCCGGTCTTTGTCAGTGACAAACAAGGTACCTAACAATTCGCCAGCCATCAGACGTGATAAAACCCCATCACTATCACCGCTTGCAATTAAGGTCGGACAACCCGATTTTGCGGCCAGACGTGCAGCACGAACTTTGGTGAGCATACCACCACGACCAAACTTACCACCGCCACCGGCCATATCAAACAGACTTTCATCCATCGCACGTACAGTATGGAACAGTTTGGCATCCGGATTAGACCGCGGATCTGAGTCAAACATCCCTTCCTGATCCGTTAAGATAATCAGAAGATCTGCATGCACCTGACCAGCCACCATGGCAGCAAGCGTGTCGTTATCACCAAAGCGAATTTCGTCAGTAGACACGGTATCATTTTCATTAATCACCGGAATCACGCGCCAATCAATCAGGTTCTGTAAGGCATCACATGAGTTGAGGTAGCGACGACGATCTGCCAGATCATCATGGGTTAACAATACCTGCGCAGTTCGAATCTGGTGTTTCTCAAGTACGCTTGACCAGGTATGAATCAGGCCCATTTGACCGATGGCAGCACAAGCCTGAAGACTGGGTAGATCGGTGGGTCGATTCTCAAGTTTCATTCGCACCATACCTTCAGCCACAGCACCGGAAGACACCAAAATAATCTCGTGTCCTGCATTGTGTAGATCTGCGATTTGTCCCGCCCAATGCGAGATGGCATCTAAATCTAAACCTTGTCCGTTTGCTGTGAGTAAAGATGATCCGATTTTAACAACGATTCGTTTACAACCCTTGAGCTGACGCTGCCCATCTACCACTTCTATCATCTTGTCCTCAGACTCTTCTCTCAGAGATTAGCGTACGTAGTACACTTCCACATCACTATCATCATCGCCATCTTCATCATCTTCGTCATCGCCTAGAATACCGGCAAGACGTTGCTGACGACGCATCTCACGATACGCTTCTTTTGCAGCGATGGTTTGTTCTCGTGTTTCAGCTTCAAGCTGATCACGGAATGCTTTCATTTCTGCTGCATATTCTGGATCTTCAGTTTCGCGTTCACGTTGCTCTTCGATCTGATCCATCAGGTAGTAAACCACGTCTTTGGTGCCTTCAGCCGTTAAGCCAGAAGTTTCAAAAACCGGCCCTTCCCACTGCAATTCTTCAAGAATATGGGTACACCATTCTTCACGGGTTTCTTCGGCCAACTGATCGACTTTGTTCAGCACCAATACGATCGGCAGTTTTGAAAGCGTTGGGGAGAAGTTTTCTAACTCTTTCATAATTGCTTTGGCATTATGTGCCGGATCTGAGCCATCAATCGGTTGTACGTCAACTATATGCAACAAGATACGGGTACGCGCCAAATGCTTCAGAAAGCGAATCCCAAGACCTGCACCTTCAGATGCACCTTCGATCAGACCTGGAATATCCGCCATCACGAATGAACGGTGACTGTCAGCATCGACCACACCCAGATTTGGCACCATGGTGGTAAATGGATAATCTGCAACTTTTGGTTTTGCCGCTGATACAGCACGAATGAAGGTTGATTTACCCGCATTTGGCATACCCAGCAAGCCGACATCTGCCAGAACTTTAAGCTCTAGACGGATTTCACGGAATTCGCCTTTTTGACCATGCGTACACTTACGTGGTGAACGGTTGGTCGATGATTTAAAGTGGGTATTACCTAAACCACCATCACCGCCTGCTGCAACTTTCACGCGTTGACCGTCTTCGATCAAGTCGCCAATAATGTCACCAGACTCAACATCTACAATTGTTGTTCCTACCGGAACTTTTAATACGGTATCTTCACCGCCACGACCAGCACAGTTCGCCCCACGGCCATTTTTTGCTCGTTCTGCACGATATTTACGTGTATAACGATAATCAACTAGCGTACTGGTGTCGTCGTCAGCCTGAATATAAATGCTGCCGCCACGACCACCATCACCACCATCTGGACCACCAAATGGCACGAATTTTTCACGGCGAAAACTGGCTACGCCATTGCCACCGTCGCCAGCCTCTACGGTAATGACTGCTTCATCAACAAAGCGCATATTGCCAATCCTCTAAAAACTTTAAAACCCCATATTCTGCCATATTTTAAAGAATTTCTCGAATAGAATTATGCAGCAATCCCATAAATCTTAGTTAGTCGTTTTCTCACCAAGCCTATTTGACCTATCTAAGGCATAGATTTAGAAACAGAATGCTTAAAAGATGGAAAAGAAGTGGTAGGAAATCAAGCGCTTTTGCCCTAGTACTATCCCCTATTTTGGAAATTCTTTTTGTGAATTTCTTAATGATTTTTAAAATAATTTATAGAGGAGTAAATTTTTCAAAAGCCGTGTTCACAAGAAGATATTCTGATGCAGACACCTTTTAAAATCAGTATTTTATATAAACCAAGATAAGTCCAAATTTTGTATTTTCACAAACACTGCATTCCTGCCATTTAATAAAAACTATTTAATAATACTTTGTTTATGCTCTAAAATATGTGGCAGACTTTTTTCAATCCAGCCAATTAAATACATGATTTTTTCAGCCGCTTGTGAGCCAGTAATCGTTAATTGATATTCCACTTTTGGCGGCACTACCGGATAAACCGTTCTCAAAATAAAACCATCTTGCTCTAGCACTTTTAAAGTCTGGGAGAGCATTTTTTCACTTACCCCTTCAATACGTTGTTTTAGTTCACTGAAACGATGTACCCCCTCACTCAAGCAACGCAAAACCAAGACCGACCATTTATTGGCAAGGTGTTCCAATATTTCACGTGATGGACATTCAGTTGATAAAACCTGCCCCAGTAACGGGCTGATTGCATAATTTGTCATACTATTCTCACAATATTTTTATTACTTACTCATTTTAATATACTTACTCTTTGTAAGTTATCAGATTAATATTTCACCAGCAAGCATATGTCTAAATTCTTATTCGACTAGAAAAAATTTTTTAAATAAAAAATTATAAAAAAAGAGCCTCAAATGAGACTCTTTTTTAGCTAAATACTAATTATGCATTAGTTTCAGCAGGAACTTTTGGATAGCTTACGCCGCCCATTTGTTCAGCAATACGTAATACCTGGCAGCTATAACCTACTTCGTTATCGTACCAAACATAAGCAGTTAAACGGTTGCCTGAAGTAATTGTTGCTTGCGCATCAAATACACCTGCAGTGCGTGAACCGATAAAGTCAGAAGATACCACTTCAGTCGAGTTGGTATAACCGATTTGACCTTGCAGGCTAGAACCGATTGAAATCTGACGAATATATTCATTCACTTCATCACGATCAACATCTTGGCCTAAAGTCAGGTTCAGAATCGCAAGAGATACGTTTGGAGTAGGTACACGTACAGAGTTACCTGTCAATTTACCTTGAAGAGCTGGAAGCGCTTTCGCTACTGCTTTCGCTGCACCAGTTTCAGTAATGACCATATTCAATGTTGCAGCACGACCACGACGGTCAGCTTTATGGTAGTTGTCGATCAGGTTCTGGTCGTTCGTGAACGAGTGAACTGTTTCAACATGACCATTCAACACTGTGTATTTGTCATGTAATACTTTCAGTGTAGGTGTAATAGCGTTAGTCGTACAGCTTGCAGCAGAGATGATGGTATCTTCATCAAGGATGTCCGCCTGGTTTACACCGTAAACTACGTTCTTCATGTCACCTTTACCAGGTGCAGTCAGAATCACACGAGCAGCGCCCGGGCATTTAAGGTGTTGAGCAAGACCTTCAGCATCACGCCATTTACCTGTGTTGTCGATCACAAGTGCATTGTTGATACCGTATGCAGTGTAATCTACTTCAGAAGGATTAGAAGCATAAATCACTTTGATGAAGTTACCGTTGGCAATGATTGCTTCGTTTTCTTCATCTACAGAAATTGTGCCTGCAAATGGACCGTGAATAGAGTCACGACGAAGTAAAGAAGCACGTTTTTCCAAATCACCATCAGATGATTTACTAACAACGATTGCTTTTAGGCTAAGACCACGACCCAGACCTGATTGACCAATCATCAAACGCGCCAGGATACGACCAATACGACCGAAACCATAAAGAACCACATCTTTATGTTCTACAGCAGCAGCATTACCTTCGATCGATTTAACAGCGTCTGCAACAAATGCATCGATGTCGCCGCCTTTTTCTTTAAATTCAACAGCAAGTTTACCCAGATCAACTTCAGCAGAACCGATGTTGTCTACTTTCACCAATGCTTCAAGAATTGGGAAAGTATCAACTACAGAAAGTTCAACATCCAGTACGCGAGTACGGCGGTGTGCTTTCAAAATCTGAATTACAGAACGGTTAATTAAAGAGCGACCATAAACTGTAGCTACAATATTTTTTTCACGATATAACTGGCCAACAAGGGCAATCATACGTTCCGCAAGTTCTTCACGGTTTTTCCAGCGACCTTGGTGTTCTGCATGGAGGGCAACAATAGTGTCTTTGCTCACAGATACGTCCTCTAATTAATTGTAAATCTAAGCATAAATTTCTAAACCCGACAATTGTAATGGAATTGGCCGCAAGTTTGAATCAAAAGCTTGTTGAGACGGGTGGTTTTTAACGTATATTCACTATAAATTTCAAAAATAGTTGTAATTAGCCGAATGATTTTGCATCCGAAAATTCTAAAGACAACCATTTTTCAGTACCTGGCACAAATTTGTTAAATGTTGTTTATTCATTCAATCACTTTTTAATTTTAAGAGTTGAGCCTGTCCTGATAGTTTTCCAGATTTTTCTTAAGAGCTAATTGCTGCTTACGCTGCTTCAGCAAATGCAATATTCCTTCCACAATCAACAGTAAAACAGCCAACCAGATTGGAATATAGGTCAGCCATTCACCTGATTCCACACGCTCACCCAGTGCCATCGAGGCAAAAGCAAGCAGTACCGGCTCCAGATAACTCAACAGCCCAAAGATGACAAAGGGTAAATATCGGCTAGCCAAAATATAGCTACCTAAACCGAGCGCACTTAAAAAGCCCAATCCAAGAACTGCCAGGATCAAATGAGAATGACTCAACATAAGCGACATAGAATCGCTATAGATAAAGCCCAAATAAAATGCCACAGGCAAAATCAGAAATAGATCCCACCAGAATCCACCAAGATGATCGGTCGCGAATTTACGCCGCATAAAGAAATAAAGTGGATAAGCTAAAGCGACATAGACCGTTTCCCATGCGATTGAACCGATCCGCCAGATTTCATGCCCTACCCCCAACATTGCCAGAGCAACGGCGACCATCTGGAAAGATGACAATTTTTCTTTATAAAGCACACAGCCGACCAGCACCATCACCAGAGGTAGCAGAAAATAACCGAGCGAGACTTCGAGGCCACGGCCATTGATAGGTCCCCATAGAAATAACCACAATTGCGTGGTACACAACAGTGAACTGATCAGCAACCAGATCAAGAATGAAGGCTGTTGCAACACCCGTTTAAAAATACTGCTGATATGTTTCAGATCACCCGACCACCACATGAAGGCTGTGAGGAATGGCAAGGTCGCCAGCATGCGCCAGGCAAAGGTCTGCTCACTATCTAAAGGCTGTAAAAAAGGCGTAAATACATAGAGCACTCCAAAAACCACGGAGGCCAAGACAGATAACGCGATGCCTTTATACATATTTAAACTCTACTTTCGTTCGCCGGCATTATAACGATTAGTACAATAGAAAGCTTGATGCTTCATCTATTTAAAATGTAGTCATCTCTCGATGTTAGATTGTCTTTCGACACGTAAAATAAAAAACCATGCTGTAGCATGGTTTCCATTAAGACGATATTTTTATCTTTGAGTTTGTTTGGTATGAATCACATCACTCAGGTCATAACCGACCGACTGTGCATATTGTAAATATTCATTCACCACATTTTTATCCAGTTGTGGATTACGTGAGAGTATCCACATATATTTACGTTTAGGCTCTCCGACCAAAACAGTTTGATAATTTTCATCCAGTTTTAAGACCCAATAATCGCCACGAGCGACCGGAATCCAGCGAATAAAGTCCGGCAAGAAACTGACTTTTAATTTGGTATTTTGCGGTGGATTTTGCACAAATGCCTCGCCCAGCGATTGGGTTTGTTCACCATCTTTTTTAATGCAGCGGTTATCCACCACGATATTGCCATTTTCATTTAAAGTATAGGTCGCTGTAACATCACGATCACACTTATTTTGAAAATACAAAGGCTTGCGTGCTACTTCGTACCATGTTCCCAGATAACGGTCCAGTTCAACTTTCTCAATGGTCGGTAATGGCTCCTCTTTCGCATAGGCCGTGGTAGCGGCGCCCAAACCGAGAAGAACCGCACTACCCACCGCAATTTTTGCCAGCTTTAATCCAGTACGTGAAGATTTTTGAGTTGTCATAAAGATACCTATTGCATGTTCACAAAATAATTTATTTAAAAAAATTCTGTTCATACAATAGCTTTATCCAATTCCTAAATTTGTTACATTATGTTTGGTTTGTGATTGATTTTACGTCATTTAAATAAGATTTAATGCAACAAAAATCAATCAAACATCTGGGCTTTTAAACGCACAATTTCATCACGCATACGCGCAGCCTGCTCAAACTGAAGCTCTTTGGAAGCTTTCAGCATTTCCTTTTCAAGCTTGTTAATGTGTTTCGCAAACATTTTCGGATCTGCCATGATATGCCGCTCATCGGCACTGATCGCACGTGCCTGATCCGAGACTTTCAATTCAATTGAATCATCATCCAATACTTCACCAGTATCAATTTCCTTGATCACCTGACGCACTGCACTGCGCGGCGTAATGCCATGTTCTTCATTAAACTGAATCTGCTTGGCACGACGACGATCCGTCTCATCAATCGCTTTCTGCATCGAATCAGTGATTCGGTCTGCATACAGAATCGCCTTCCCTTTCAGGTTACGCGCAGCGCGGCCAATGGTCTGAATGAGAGAGCGCTCGGAACGTAAAAATCCTTCTTTATCTGCATCAAGAATGGCAACCAGTGACACTTCCGGCATATCCAGCCCTTCACGCAGCAGGTTAATCCCGACCAGTACATCATGCACCCCGGTACGCAGTTCATGAATGATTTTGACTCGCTCGACGGTATCGATATCGGAGTGTAAATAAGCGACCTTAATCCCGTATTCTTTCAAATAAGAGGTTAAGTCTTCGGCCATGCGCTTGGTCAAGGTTGTGACCAACACCCGCTCATTAATATCTTTACGCAAATTAATTTCGGAAAGCACATCATCGACCTGCGTCAAAACTGGACGGATTTCAATTTCCGGATCGATCAGACCGGTCGGACGTACCACCTGTTCGACAATCTGCTGGGATTTTTCCAGCTCGTAACGTGCGGGCGTTGCGCTAACATAAACAGTCGTCGGCACAATACGTTCCCATTCCTCAAATTTCATCGGCCGGTTATCCAGCGCGCTTGGCAAACGGAATCCGTAATTCACCAGATTTTCTTTACGCGAACGGTCGCCCTTATACATGGCACCAATCTGCGGCACCGTCACATGCGATTCATCAATAATCAGCAAGGCATCATCCGGAATATAATCGAACAAGGTCGGCGGCGCTTCACCCGCAGGACGGCCAGATAAATGTCGAGAATAGTTTTCAATGCCGTTGGTATAACCCAACTGCTGCATCATTTCCAGATCATAGCGTGTGCGCTGCTCGATGCGCTGGGCTTCCAGCAGCTTGTCATTTTCACGGAAGAACACCAGTCGCTCTTTGAGTTCGTCTCGGATGGT
>Ga0181468_100075_pt1 | contig 15552 bp, 10 predicted proteins | sample InSIn1SAF170_2_FD_119080 | JGI IMG/M metagenome (GOLD analysis project Ga0181468, IMG submission 119080) | Clean room microbial communities from NASA Spacecraft Assembly Facility at Jet Propulsion Laboratory, Pasadena, California, USA -... ... | reverse complement strand
GTTTTTCCTTAAAGAAAGACGCAATAGAAAATACTCAAATATGAATTCGAAAAACGTATTCGTTTGTCAATTCAAAGTAATATAAATATAAGTGTATAAAATAAAGAGTTTCGATTTTTCTTTGAATATATAAATCTAACTTATGTGTCAAGTATTCCTGCCGTCTATTCCTATCTGCAATAATAAGACGCTGCAGCCCACACTTCGCTCGAAAACTTTGCTTTGCTCGCGCAATTGTCCTCTGTTATTTCTACCTGAAATAAACCCTTCGCGCAGTTGTCCTGTCATAAACATCGAATGTCATTAAGCTCGCGCAGTTGTCCATCGCCGTTCTAGTAGGTGGGCCAAATCGGGTGGGCGGGTGTGCTCGAGCTCTTCAATAAACTAAAGAAAAAGTATTTACCACTGCATCTACTGAAAGAGCTGCTGCCCTCAAGAATGATCACACCTATGTTTTGTTTCTTCAGTTCATGGTTCCTGTAAACTCAGTAAACTAAAGAACCGGAGCAAATTTTCAACCAGATTGGTCGGTTCTTTAAGGAAAAACCAGACTAAGACAAATTTTTGAAGGAAGGCATCAACTCTTTCTGTTCTTTAGTTAATGGAAGGTCCTTGGGCCCGCCCGCCCACCCCGCTGAGTGTTACTAGAACTTTGTCGAGGTTTACATCCAAATGGAAGGACTGTGACTTGGCCAGGTAAAAGCGGCGTTACAAGAGTTGGAACCCGCAAGTGGTAATTTTTGACCCCATAATTAAAAAAAAAAAATCATAACTTCAAAACCTTTGGTCGGATATTAATTCGGTTTGCTTTTTCGCAATCAGCTGAGCGAAATCTGTCGAACAGATGTGAAAAATCGAAAATTTATGTTTTTTAGATTTTCGGCTATTATTCCGAGCGCCGTAAAAAACAATCTAAAAGAGATAGTTCCTCCCCGTTACACTTTTTTGGATGTGTTTGGCGTGCTCTTGAAAACAAGACATAAATTATCAAAATCGGTCGGGCATAGCTGAAATTACGGACGATTGCACAAAAACCCGAAAATTGTAATGCAATAGCATGGAAATTTTGATGAAAAATGACATGTCATTTACGTATCACACATCAAATTGAAGCGGATTTTTTTTCTGAATAATCAGCGAAAGCCGTTTCCGCCTGCCATTCTTATTTCTCGAAAAATCACCAGCGGAAAGAACAAAATTTGAGATTTTTGTTCTTCAACATTCAAATGAACTATAATTAATAACTCCACAACCGGCGTTCTGATTCGAAAACGGTTCGCTTTTTAGTGATCAGCAGATCTAGTCGTAACGAACTGGATGAAAAAAGCGAAAATCTATTTTTTTTCGATTTCCGGCCCTTAAAAATAATCTAGAAGAGATAATTGCTTTCCGTTTTGTGGCGATACTAGGAAGCTCTGGGTTGCTTCGTGTTTTTTTTTTTTTGCCAAAGTAAGTTTTCTCCCGAATGGATCAGAACTAAGACGAAGTTCTACCGGTGCAGAAGGCAGCTGCTGATTGGTGATGATGAAAAGATAAAGCAAACGTTGAACAAAAATTATAATTTTATCGAACGACTACAACAATTATTCAGCTGATCATGCCAATTTGTTTCGGCATCGCTTGTTTAAGCTGGTGTTTCTAAAACTTTCAATAATTTCTCAACTATTATAAGTCAACGAACGGTCAAGTTCTGAATCTCATCTTGTGGTTTCACGTGTGTCTAGGGTACTGTAAATTATGCAAACTTTCGAATTTTAACTTCGCTTAGAATGTTTTGTCGTCGCCCAGGTGATCTCTTTGTGTTTCTTGTTCGATTACGAAAATTTGTTCAGGCTAGGGACGCCCAAATAATCACATAAAAAGTGCTCTTTGCATAGGTTATGGGCTAATCACGGAAAAAAAACTTGTGGTGTACTTGAAAGAAAATACGAGGTACCTTCCGGTTGTAAGGATGAAAAGAAAAATTATGGCAATTTAGCGACAGGCACGCAGCTCGTGGCGTTTTACCGGGTAAAACGTAGACCGTTGTAAGACTTTCCCAGCGTTTTAACTCGTGCGTTTCTTTCGTGACCGTTATTGAAAATTTGTCAAATCACTTGATACACTCGCGTGAGCCGGTAATGGGAGTGCAAACGTCCTCAAGTACTTGGCCTGAGAATTTTCAAAATCGCATGTCAAATAGGAACGACGTGAATGTTTCAGGGAAGTCTCAGAGCCCTGGCGCTTCTGTTGAAAAATTCAGTCGATTTTATTGTCGCATTATTATTGTCTTTTAAAATCGTTCGCGAAGCAAATTATCCCAGCCGGATCGGGAGGTGTTTACGCTTTCGACCAACGCATTTCACACAGCGCTTCCTAAGGCCGATGAGATAGTTAACCTATGCTAATTCGGGCCGTAATTATTAATTATTAATAATTACGTCTTGTTTATTTATGCTAACCGTGTTTAACCTCCTGTGACGCGACTACAACTGTTTATTGTTTATGCACATTAAATAATCAGGGGGTATTTATAGAGCGGGGCACTTTTGCATGCACATCACACGCGCGGCGCGGAATAATTCGCGCTATTCCATAAATAATTGATGAGGGCGGCGGGGCGGGGGGTCGTTTGCGGCGGCTCTTTGCGTTTTCTTGCAAATTAAACACAATAAGCGCTTCCGCTTTAACGTGAAGAGTGCCGTTGCAAATTGATTAAAGCGAAATTGGCCGCGACGCGGGGGCGTTTGCTATTTATTGCCGGCTTACGTAAACACGCCGGCACAGTTGGAATTTTCAAAGCGTTATCGCTGGCTGTTCTACGGATCCGCAAAAAAAATTCGATATTAAATTTACCAATCGCGCGCTTAAACAACCCGCTCGCCGTCGCCCATTGAAGGTAATTTGCGAAGGCCGGCTGTTTTAATAAAAACGTCCCCGCGGTGGGTGTTTTCTGTATTCCCGGCGGCGTGGCTGAATGCCCGACCTTTTCATTATTGAAACCGATTATACGAGCCCGAGTCGGGCCGGCGAAACGATAATTACCCCCTCGGCATCCGGTATAAGGAAGAGCGAGGTCGCGTTTTAAAGCGAACCGATATCGATATTAATCCGACGGTCCTTTGTCGAGGGGAAGGTAAACATTTGCAGCATAAACGCAACAATAAAACAGCACTTTACAAACGAATTGCGGAAGAAATCAATACCATGGAAACGTCATTAGAACTCATTACAGCGGGAGACCTAAACGTATGAGCAGGCATTAAAGAGAGCGATCGCATAAGTGGAAACAGAGAAATTCTGATCGAGCTCTACGAATAACTAGCCTTGAAATAACAAACGGAGTTTGTCGACAGAAAGACGTCCATAAGCCTACATGGATCCAAGAAACTCAGAACCTACGCTCAATCATAGACTGTTCCACGATAAAAAATAGCGCCATTAAAATGAACGATATCGAGTTAAATGAGGTACAGGGAGCGTATCAAGCAACAGCAGCGGAAAGCCTTTAAAGAAGTCAGGAAGAAATTAGAGGTTCATCTTAATACGAGAAACCCGACCGACTTACAGAAATCCAAAAGGAGTAAAATAAACAGTGGGCAGACATTGTTAGGGATGTTCCTTCAAAAGCAAAGAGAAGATGTTTTCTCGGGTAATATGAGAGAAGAGACAAAAAGATGAGAAAGATAACAAGGAGAAATATAAAGAAAGAGAAAATCAATATATTTCCGAGGAACTTCTTCCATCACTGAGCTCCAACCTGGGGCTGTAGTTTCTACATCGGATGCACCTTCTATTACATTGCCATGAAAACGACGTAGACAAATATATATGTCGCCAAAAATCATCGAGTTCTTGTATCGAGTCAATCTTCCAGACAGAGGAGCAGTGAAATCAATTTTAATGATTGCACATTTTGATTGCACTTATGACTCACTTGTTATTTTTTACAACCAAAAAATGTTAAAAAATTAACCTACATTTAACAAAATCGTACTCGGTTATCTCATTGTTATAGAGTGCCAGGATTTTTGGTTTAAGAAACCCCCCGCCTGTTCAAACTTTTTTAGTTTTAACTATGATGGTGGCTTTTAATACTTCGAATTTTGATGCAGATTAAGCATTGATATGTAGGAAGGGTGTGGTAACAAATATATTAATATTTGGATGCGCGACGTACAATGACTGAACAGATTCGCATGGGTTGGTTGTTGAAATTAGATCACTGCTTTTCGAAGCCCAAGTCAGAGGAGGACATGCAGAATTTTCCAAAATATAATTGTCTACTAGATAGAAAATAATTCTTCGTGGGAAGATCAGACATAAAATTGTCTAAGAAAGAAGAAGAAAGTTTGGCTAAATGAAATCTACAACAAACTTGTGCATTAACACATCGGTGTTTTCGTCGATATCATTCTTTTTCTTCCTAACGAAGCATCGGCATCGAGTTGGGAGTGAAGTTTTTCGTCCGGACGCGATCAATTTTTTGGTAATTCGATTCAAATAATCCAGTATCTTTACCAGAAGTAAATGTTGGCTTATATTTTGAGGGTTCACTGAAAATTACCTGCTCACGAGAGTGTCAAGTTGGCCGGTCTAAGTTTATGAACTCAAGAGTTTGGTGTCGAGTTGGGGTGTACCCCAGGAAAAAAACAGAAGTTAGACAGGAAGCAAAGCGGCCAAACAAGAGAATTCGTTTTGGTCTGGAGTATTTCTTTCACACTGGGACAGCAGCTTTTCTTGGTATTAATGGATCTAATGAGAAAATTAACCGCATTGCTGGATTTTCCCTTTTTGTAATTCTAGAAAAAGAAAAAAAAAATTAGAGGAGCGGGTGAAATTCAAGACACAAGCTTGCGTCGAAGCGATCAAGAAATGGAACGAATTAAAGGATTTGTATTTGATGCGACAGCTTCACCGAATTGAGAAAAACATGAAAAGTGGACTCGTCTGGATTGCATGTCTCCATCGTGTTATGGAAATTATTCAGTTTTATTGGACAATAACCTCTTTCAACATCCTTTCTGGGCAAGTTAAGACTAAAACCCTGGAGTATATAGTTTCCAGTAGCATCACAAAAAACAGCAAATAATATACTTTTAACAAGAACTTTTGCGTTTGCCTCCTTTTTTCTTTGTAGTGGTGGAATTGACTAGGAAATGCCTTCTTTTTGAGCAGCTGGCATCTTTAACATTTTTTTATGATCGAGTTTTGTTTGAATAGAAATAGCTGAATTCTAAATTTGGACTATTGTTACATAAAGGGCATATTCCTTCTTCATTGCGTTGAAGAGGAAACTAAATTTGTGGAACTACTAAAAATCTACCCCCAACAATGGCAACGCTTTTCGTTTGTCGAACAACAACGACAAATACGACGAAGAACAAAAGCAGTTCGTTTCCCGTCCATAGAAAACAACTTCTTGAACTCAAAGAAGGCTACTATTTTTTCAACGCAAGGGAAAACTAAATTGGGGCGAATCAGCACTTCCATTTGACAGTTATGGGACAAAACAAACAAAACCAATAATACGAAAGAAAATGACGTAAGAAAAAGCGTATCGCGGAGATCAAGTAGACGAGAAGTAGACGAGACAATGAAGAAAAAAGGCGGGGTCACCTGGGGGCAAATCTGCTGATAAAAGAAAAACAGTGTGTGATATAACGAACTGGGCAAATGTAAGCTGCTTGCCTCGTAGCCGCACTCGATGTATTAATTATTGATTCCGGGATGCGAATTTCGAACAACACGCAAATACCCCCAAAACAATGGACGAACTACTTATGACCGTTTTTGTTGCGGATGTTGTTAACAGAAGCCCCACACGTCGCCGTATTTACGGGATAGGGTTTAATTAATGTTTGCCAACTAATTAAATTATTCAGCGGAGCAGCCGCATCCCGCTCTAATGACTTAAGAACTCGCACAGAGCACGAAGAACTGCCGATAAACTCGGATCTGCGGGGGTGCGTAATCGACTGGCCATTTTCGATATCGAGCGCCCCCAACCAGCCCCCAACCCTTTTTCTTTATTGCACATATCTGTCTCGTGTATTGTGTTCGCCGGGTTTTCAGTCAACTGCGGCAACATCTTATTCGGCGGCCCCGCCGCCGTTCCCTCTTTAATTTACTGAATTCACTTCTTATTGTAATGGAAAAATGCACGACATTATTGGAATCGGTTTTTAAATTCCGCTTTGCTCCGCTTCCCGGCCGGCAATTTTATTAAAAATCCTAGCATTTCCCGATGCCGTTTGGAAGTGGAGATCATAACGTAACTTGCAAAAATATGCGGGGGTTATTCGGAATATGCTGAGTTTTTTTTTTACCACGCCACCTACCCAGTTTTGTTGATTTGCTGCCTAATCATTGAAGGCCCGTGAATATTTTTTTTCAGATTGTTTTTCCCGTTGGCTGCTATAGCTTCCTTTTCATTTTTTTTATTTTAGAAAATTGCTGTTTTCTTCAATATTTTTCTGCGTCTTTCTTCTTAGTCGAAGTTTCGCTCATCTTTGAAGAAACACCAGTTTTACCATTATCAGAGTAGATTTTAAAATTATTAAAAGATGTATAAAGGCACGTGGTCAACTTCAGCGGTCATCATTTTCTAATATACATTTCAACTTTCAGCGCTTGTTTAATATTAATGTGGTGAAATTACCAGTACATTTCAATATTTACTAATTTACTCAAGGGGGAAAATGTTCAAAGTTGCAGCTGATTACGTTGTTCTGAACATCAAATTTACTTTAGAATCGATTGTTTATTTTCATATTTAATTTTAAGTATTCTGAGTAGTCAGTGTATTAACAGGAAAATAATGAAGCCCCAGCAAGTAGCAATTTTAGATAGTTGAAATTTTTGATATAAACAACTTGAAATTTGCTGTAGACTCAAAAAATCCAAAAATGCCAATGACGGTTTCAACTTTCAGTATAACCAGAACGGCTGATATTATATTTTTTAAGTTTTCAAGATACCACATCGTGGCACAGAAATTAATATAAAATAAATTTAAAGCATCAAGCAAGTTTGAGTTTATTTTGGCAGATTCTGGTACTGAAGCCGAAAAGATATTTTAAAGTCTGGCGTACATTCTGTGAATACTTTGAATTGTAAGATCGTTAATTGGCAAGAGCATTCCCATACTTACACATCATGTGTACAACGTTTTCTAAAAGAGCCTACATATTAATTTCTTGAATAAAAAATCTTGTAAAGCATAAAATTATTCTCAATGCTTATACTATGGTAATAACCAAAATTTCAGATCGCTATCTTTGTTGATTTTCTAGATTTATCTAACTGACTGTTAAAAATATATCCTGATGTATATAAAGATGTTCTAAATGTGATTACAGTCTAGAGTTCTTATAGTCTGACGAAGAACTAAAAAATATTTGCTCAATCCTAACCTATAGTAGACATAGAATTGTGAGTATATTTTTTTAAAGACTGAAAAATTGTGTCAAGATACAAATATTTGCTAAATCACAAAAATACAGTTCCGAAATTGTTTCCTAATGGAGAGAAATATCACGTTTTAGAGCACGCCGACGTTCTTCTACAGCATTAAGGACATATATTTGAAGACGCTATAATCTAATGCCTGATTGCTTGAATCTCAATCACAATTCCATGATCCGAACTTTGGTTTGATAAATTTTAATCTTCAAGTCTTTTAAAACGCTAAATGGGTAATTAAAATTTTAAAGGCTCTCCTGCAATCCAGAGCAAGCCTGTCTTCGTTTACACATTGAATTTCTTTTTAATATGCAATCGATTCTCTTGATATACATTCCAAGGAAATACGCCCTCTCTCTAGAGTTCGCTTTTGTAGTTTTAAAAGAACGTCTTAGTTTAGCGAACCTCCTTTCTTGATGCGGTTGGAAGCGGGAAACTTGGCGGTAATAGTTGATGTGTTGTACGTGATTAGAACTTCGTCTTGGTCCAGAGTGGTTGCGGTCTGCAATACTACGTTTTGTCCTGAGGCTGTGGATGGCTTCGAGGACAATTTCTGATGCAGTTTGGTAATGGCGATAGTCTTAAGGGTTAGAGAGCGCGTGGTCGTATGAGAACATGTGACTAGAATCTCTTAATTACCCTCAGCTGAAAGATTTATGTGCATTGTACTGGCGCTCAATTTTATGCACGGGTTTTAAAATTTGTATGGCTAGTGACAATTTCTAATCTTGATCTAGTTTTGTTTTTAGTGTCATTTGCGAGTACAGGAAAGCGTGAATACGATAGAAAAATTATTGTAATTATTGCATGCGTTAGTGGCGAGAGTCACGCTGCGATCTAAATTTGAGAAGGAAAACGTGACGTCTGTATAATTTTATACAAGGTAGTCACAATATTGCACATCTCAGCGCTTGCGACGGGTCGTGCTTTGTTCTTGTTGAATTTAAATTAGCTTATTCGGCTCAACGAAATTAACATTCCTGTTATATATTGATTACCGCGAGTACATTGTTGTCTAATAGAGAACTAATTGATATTTACGCTGAGTCTCAAAATTGCGATTTTTAATCGAGTGTCGCAATGCCCGCCGATTGTATGTACGGGAACACTCCACGGATTGTAATATTCGATGGATTTACTTCGTTCTATTTTTCATCTCGTCGCCGAATAGGAACCTATCAAAATGCATATTGATTGGTTGCTCCGCGCCTTTTTAATAAGTAATTGAAAAATGATTGCGCATGGACTGCGCTATGAAATTTGAAATACGCGAGTGTTGTGAGCGATTGCTGCCGAGTGCCGTCATTTTTGCGCTCTGTGAGCGTTATATTCGAAAAACTAAACTTTTTATTGGTAGTTCTTCGTTGACGAGTGGATTGATAGCGTTTTTCATGTGAAATTTATTTGAAAATAACAAATTACTCTTTTGTTGTAAAATATTCTTTTCAATCAATATTATTTAAAAAAAGATGACTTCGTGTGAATTTGTTTTCTCATACTTTGTTTGAATTATAAAAGAACTATAGTCAATACAAATATATATGAATTCATCATAATCTCCTTTCATTCATTAAGTAATTCTAAGCCCTTTGAGAATAAATGTCTGCCTTGTTCTGCAAGCCACTGTTCAGCTGCACGTTTGTTATTTGTCGATTTTTTTAAGCTAATTTTGAGTTCCAGCTGCGAACTAGTATGACGATGACATTCTCAAATGCGGAAAAATATTAGAAGCAAATTCCATTAAGGGCCCTGATGAGATCTCTGCTTTCCTGATCAAGGACTGTCTGTATAAGCTGTTTTTTAACTTCTTCACGACATATATTCAAATTAATTAAAAAAAAAAAAAATATCCACAGTTATAGAAAAATTCAAAAATATGGTCGATGTATAAGTCAGGAGATAGATCTGACACCTCTAATTATCGTCAAATAGCAATTATATGCAATTTTTCTAAAATACTCGAGTCAACTTTATTTAACACGTCGCAGCATCGTTTCAGTAAATGTCGTTCTACGTGTTCCAATCTATCTAACTTTACGCAATTTGTATCTGACTCACCTAATTAACAACAACAACAACAACAACAAACCGATGTAATTTTACACTGATTTTTTTAAAGCTTTTGATCACGTTCAACACTGCACATTATTACCTAAATTGTCTAACTTTGGTATGCACACTAACTTCGTGGAGTTGATTAAAAACTATCTGGAAAATCGTATAAGTTATGTTGAATACCTCAATGACATATGCGATGTAATCTCTTCTCAAAAGCTAATTTATGCTGACGATTTTTATCGATCACTGCTTCTCTAAAAATCTTTAATATTGCGTATGTTAGGTCTAAATTGGAGTATTGTAGCATAGTTTGGTCGCCAAACTACAGCGTTCACATTAATTCTGTCGAACGAGTTCAGCGTAAATTTACGATTTTTGGATACTTCGCGGTATTTCGTCAGATTTCTGATAATAGTGTGTCATATGACGATTGAAAAATTATATTTGGGCTTGATTTACATGAAGACGGACGGTTAATATTACAAATGCAATTTTTGCACCAAATCATTCACGGAACTTTAGACAGTCCTGACAGTTTGCAAAAGAATATCTTTTCTCATCACGCTCTCTGAAGATGAATTGTAGCACACAAATCATTTCACCAGCAATTGATATGTGTATCACATATAACAAAATCGGTATTAACGTTAACATTTTTAATTGTAATTAGAAACAATTTCAAAGTGAATTGTTCAAACATATTCCATCATTTTGAATTTGTGTACATTTTTGGTATATGTTTTTTAAAGTCGCGTTATATTATATAATGTAATCTCATTCTATAATTGGCTTTGGTTGTTGAATTAGTTAAACAAATAAATAAATAAGTATAAATTAGGTTAAATTCGAAATTTAAGAAATGTGAGGGTATCGTTTAGAGTAAAATATGTCTCTATAATACTCGTAAAAATAATCTACTTTTGTAGTATTCTACCCTTTAAGTTTAGAAATAAGGGGTTCAAAATAAATTGGCATCAAAATGGCGGTGTTGAATTCAAAACCATTTTTTGCAGCGAAAATAACGGTTCGTAAGTAAGAGGGTTGTCATGGCACAGCTTTGGAAAGTTTTTAGCGACATGATACTTTTGTCATATTTTGAATAATATATTATAATCTTGAGCCGATTTAGCTTTAGTATCTTGATCATAGTTAGGTCGCATCAAAGTTTAGGGAATCTGCATTCGACGTTGTCATATATTGTTATCTTTTTATCCTCGATCCGATATCAGAATAATAATGCGTTTCGTCAGCTTGATTATTTCGATATTTTGTCAGATTTGACAGTCACAACACACAACAACGTGAAAGTTGAGTAAAACACAAAATTCGGAGTATTTGGAACAAAAGAAGTCTCACGTTGCTACAAAATAAATTTTAGCAATTGTTTGCGGTTCCATCAACGATTCGCGAGCAGGGGAGTAGTTTTTCTTCAAGTTTCTGACATAATCTGACTAGACACTACACTTCTGTATTGAATCATATATCTCAGGAAACCGAGGGCAATGATCTTGCCAGCCGATTTTCGTTATTCGCCTTACAAACGTTTCACCGAAAGCTTTGTCATGACGAAAAATGCCTTCCATTTCGGTGTTAATCTTAGACATATGATTTCCGCTAATCAAAGTGTCCTGGCCAACTAAATATCAACATCCCATTTCGTATACGAACAGATTTTTCAAAATCGTTGTGACAAACGTGACCAGATGAGATTAATATGACGCACAGGCGTTCGGTTTCTCAATTTCCGATCGCGCCTTCGGCTGAAAATTTCGTCCTTCCCACGCATGATGAATTAAAACTGTCGTCGAAAGCAGCGGAAGGGTTTTTCACGGCCTACTCCCGCGATTCCGCCGGTTTGCTTTTCCATTAACTTGATTAAAAGCGCCGGACCGGCCTGATCGGCGTCGGCGTATTATTTTCGATGTCCACGGCCGGTAAATGGGCGAAACTTGATCAAAAGGGACGAAACGGCCGCCGTCGCGCATAATAGACGATCGGCGGGATTCATTCAGCGTTATTTTATAGGACGACGCGCCGGCAGCCTCCGCGAACTCTGAAAACGTTTCAGTGTTTCAGTATCGGTGCGCGACTCCGTTGCGCGAGCACGGACACTTTTCAGGGATCTGCCTGTTTAGTAGCACGCCTGCATCTTCAGCCTAATGTCCTAGTGTTGGACGCTCCTCTGGTTACAGGAGCACGTTTCAGGAAACGCAGCCTGAAAAAGAGCGAGCAGCGCCACTCGATGCGACATGGGTATTTGCTTTTTATTCCGAATTTTGCATGTTTTTTCACCCCACTATAACCGGTGGTTGGGCTGGAAGAGCCGCGAAGTTTGTTTTTGCTTGGCTGTTTTTATGGTCGCGTTTTTCCCGCAAACAAATTAACACAAAGCGTTTTTTGTTCAATCCGAAACCAAAACCCCAGTCATTAGCAATCGGTTGCGTTAATTGGATGCGCTCTGTACTTGTTTGTTAATCATCCTCGTTATGTGGTAGTTTTTTTGCTACTGGTTAATTCCTCATCTGTATGTAACAAATTCAGGATTGCGTGCTCGGCGCCGATTGCTGGTCACTCGTTAACTCGCGTTGTCTATTTAAACCCACCTGTAATTGGAGCGATTTACTAGTGCACGTATTTGTTCGATTTGCTCGCCTTGTAATCGTCACGCCGTGGATACGTCTGCGTATTCGGCGCAATTTCCAAAAAAATGCTCGTCAGCTCCAGTGCGATTGTTTTTATTCCAAGATGGCGAAAGGGCGTGTTACGCTCTTGATTTATGTGTTTGAAAAAAAAAATTGGCCCGTCTTATATCCAACCGATCGACCACCTGTAATTGAGGAAGCGAACGTAAACGTCTTCAAGGAAATAAACCCAAACGGTTTCGAAAATTCAAGCAGCGTGCCACGACTTTAATTGCCACTCTGCTTGAATCAAATCTCGTTACGAACGTCGCCTCATAAAATATTGCACAGATGGAAACGTCGTGTACTTTGCTTATTTCTTTTAAACGCTTATCGTCGCTGACATTTTCATGAACGCCCACGCCGTCTTCTTCGGTATTTTCCCCGTCTAATATGTAACAAACTGGCGGGAAGTTTTCTAATGGGCGATGAAAAGCTGTCGACTGTATTAAGAGATTGATGCTGTTTCTTATCTGATTGGTTTTTTCAAGTTATAGTTAAAATCCAACGCCTTCTCTAGCGAGAGCGAATAGTGCATTAGTTTATTATCTATGTGATTTTTTCCCCGACCAAATAATCACGCCCCACTCCGTTATGATAGCGCCTTCGATTTTCAAGGTTTTAACATCGAAATTAAACACTATGAAAACGTTCTCTATATAATTGCTAAAAAATTAAAACTTTACTCCTTGCGAGGGCGAGGGCCTCTGAAATCGCGCTTTTTAAAATAATTGTAGTGCAAGGCGGTTATGGCGGTTAAGCTAGGGAAAAAAGGAAATATTTATTTTGGAAATTGGGTAACCTCAATCCCTATAACGTAACCAACGTTGTTAAAACCGACGCCGTGGTGTTAGTTGATGGGGGAAATTTTACGGAATGTAACGTGCTCTGATTTTTATATTGCGATGTAATTAAAAAAAAAAAAGGTCAAGGCGTCGTCTCACAGTTGCATTTGACATTTGACAGTCATGTTATCAGTGTTGTCACTCGTAACCTGAAAGAAATTAAAATTTGTTTTTAGCAAATTTATTGTTTATAAAAAATAAATATTGAAAACGGTCCCTATAGGCTCAAAAAAGCTTTGAATCGTCCATCTTAAGCCAGGTCGCGAGTGCATAAAATTATGTACAGGCTTCGCTTATATGAAGCATTTTTTTTTAATATAAAACCTTAAAAAATGCCACAAGACCTTGCGTGCCAAGCTGATTTATTAGCTTGTTGAAAGAAATCTTTGTAGATCAATCGTCGTCAAGTTGTTTGAAAAAGGGTGTGTGTACAAATTTAATTTTGAGGTCAACATAAGATATGTAGCAGTAGCAAAAAGCTTCTTACCTTTTAAAAATATGGGTCAATTCCACATATCGCTACGCAAACACGTACTTTTTCAGGATTGTATTTTATTGCAAAAAAAATGTGGCATATCCAGTGGAAATATTTAATTGTTCAGAATGATGTTTTTGGTTAATCATTAATATTTTTTTGAGCAGCGGCAACAACCGCATCTATTGTCAGTGTTTTCAGCTACTCATAAATAATGACAACTCCAAAACACACACCCTTTACTCTCTTTTCGTTTCGAGAACAACTTCCCAAGCTGAAAACCTTTTGCTGGGACGTGCAGACCGTGATTAAAACCGCAAATAAAACGTCTGTTTGCACACGGGTTTAGTTATGTAAATAAACTATTTGAAAAAAATTACCTAAATCAAAAAGTTTGTCAGGAAACTCAAAAGTTTCGAGGTTATAAATAACAAAACATACGATGAAAACTATGTGCGCTAAGAATGCGATGCAATTCAACTAAAGACCCGTTGTTTTTGTGAGAAGGTTTAACAAGCCCATATTCTCAAGTAAAGATTGACATTTAATTTAAAAAAGTTGTTTGGGTCGTCACTGTTGCGGCTAAAGGGTTGTTAATTCGCCGGTGGTTTTGTGTCTTTAAAATAAATTGGTAATGTTTCGGCAGTTTTGTGAAAAACGTTGCGTTTTTCCTTGGACTACTAACTACACCCTGTATTTGTTTTTTTTTTACCCCAAGCCCGCCGTAAATTCCCTGTCAATTTTGCAAAATTAACCGCACCGCCGCCGTAACCGGAAACGAAATAAATAACAACGATTAAATGCGCGCGCCTAATAATGCGTTATAATTAAGTCTGGTGTTTTAAGCGCGTAATTTGTGGTCGTACCTTTAAAACGCCGAGCGGCTCGGCAATTTTTTGCGCTTTCGCCATTTTCCTCCCGCAAGCGACGCCGGGGCGCTCGGCTAATTTATAACGTCTTGATCCTTTTTTATTTTCATCCCTCCGCAGCCCCCCGCTCGCAAAGCGCCGCCAACTTATCTCTTCTTCTATCTACAGGCCAAACAAGCCCCTCGCTATATAGCTTCGCCCTATTTTCCGCGATTTCTGTTGGGGGAATGTAAATGGCCCCAGAAGACGGACCGGCGGCAATAACTGGTTTATTAATTGCAAGCTGGATGCGCGGAAATGCGTAGCGAAACTTAGTTTGCTGAAAAAAATCCCTCGTGCGGCGTTATCAATCAAAGGGCAGCACACGCTTGCGGATTCGTGCCCTGGAAGCTTGTTGAAGTCCCATTTTTTACCCGCTCCGCGCCTATTAACATGCGAGCGAAATCGAAAGTCCGACATTAATCACCGTCCGTTCGGCAATATGAAAAATAATCTTTTTCCATTTGCCCGTCCGCTATTGAGATTGAAAATTCCTCGCCCTCGCCCCGACCCATCCCACCCCCGCAGTCAGTGGCGCTGGTTTTATGATGCGGCGAACAATAATAATAACGAATTGATGATCGTCGGGGGTTTATTTTTACGTTCGAGGCTAATAAAGTTTCTGGGCAAGTGAGCCGAAAGGGCGGGAGGGAAAAGGAGCGCGCAAAACCGTCGAGGGGCGGATGGGGATGGCGGGAAAAGCCGCGCCGAGACGTGTATCCTTATAAAATATTGATTCCCAATGCAAATGTTATAAATTCGGCCCTATTGTGCGGCACCGTTTCGCGTGAATGACGTTATAATATTTTCCGTTTTTTATTGTTTGCGGGCGGGGAGCGCGTCGGAATTTCGAAAAACTTCTCGCCGCTGGAAGGGCGGTGAATTTCCCAAATGGTAACGAGGGTGGGTGGTTTGGAAAACCAGCGCCGGCGAAGGAAAATGTAATAAACAAACGCCAATTTATTTTTACCCTTGGTGCCAATTAATTAACTGGCGATGGCGACGTACAAATATTTGTCTTGCTAAGCGAGTGTGTTTAATAAAATTGACAATGGAAAACGCAATCCTGAATTTGTTACATACAGATGAGGAATTAACCAGTAGCAAAAAACTACCACATAACGAGGATGATTAACAAACAA
>Ga0181468_100071_pt1 | contig 15849 bp, 14 predicted proteins | sample InSIn1SAF170_2_FD_119080 | JGI IMG/M metagenome (GOLD analysis project Ga0181468, IMG submission 119080) | Clean room microbial communities from NASA Spacecraft Assembly Facility at Jet Propulsion Laboratory, Pasadena, California, USA -... ... | reverse complement strand
ATGGTGGTAATTAAGATGCTCGTGAGCGTGATCGGTATTCAGAGCCGTATGTTCCAGGAGCAGGACCAGATCGAGTAGTTGAAAAGGTTGCTAAGCGCCTAGTGGAGTTTGTAGATGTAGATAAAGCCCCAGGTGCACGCGCATTCCTGTCCGGATCGTTTGTTAGAAAGCCACTACCCTACCTTTCATCTTTGACTCTTTGGAGTGCCATAGCCCGCAGCACTTCAGTAATGAGTGTAGTGAGTGATAGAAGTTTTCCCCCTGTACTTGTTGGACTAGGGTGTGTTTTGGGGTATATAGGTGTTTTACCGGAAGCATCGCAATGTGTGGGACGTATTCAACTAATTGTATCAGGAGTGCTTGCTGTGAGTGGTGGAGTCAATGGTATACAGCGCTCCCATCTCTGTCAAGCTCTCGTCCTAGGAACCAGGCAATGGGATACAAAGTCTATGGCAACTTGAAACTCCGGAATGACCTCCCTACGTTATTGTAAGCTGTAGGCGGCGTCCAAAAACACTCTGCGTAGGTGCCATTCTATTGACGATGGATTTCTTCCCTCATCACTCCCAGCTCAGCTATTGTGTTGCTAATTTCCATGGCCAGCTGAGCTAGCTCCTCCTGTCCGATCCGGTTATGTAAGCTACGTAGGCCACATGATTCAACTAGCACCTATTCGTTCTTCTAAAGGTCGGATGTAAGTGCTTCTGCCTTTGCTTTATGAAGTGCTTATTAAAGATCATAGTCAACTGCATAATCGAAATAAAGAGAAGAATCAACGGAATCAACTGCTACTGGTGCTTCTGTAGGTTCTTATGCATCTGGCTTTGGAAAATCTGAATATGGATCTGCTGCATCTTGGTCACGATCGCTTTCAACCCTAATCAAAAGGCTCCTCTACTGGTCACATAATCTGGCCCATTCAAGTTTACCAAGTATTTGAGTTCCGCAGCATTATCTATAATGTGCCTCTCTTACCCGCCCAAAGCAAAGCGCGGTTGAATAACTTACCCCTTCAAACTCTATATTGCCTTGCCCCTAGCGGTAATGACCATAATGACATATATAATAGCAGCATTGTCGAAGATCAGGTTCTCACTTACCAAATCTTTTCTTAACCAAAGGGTGTTAACGCTCACCCCAATCCCTTGGGTGAGGGAGAGGATGCGTAAGCATGACTCGACTGATAAGGAGAGGATGCGTAAGCATGACTCGACTGATAAGGAGAGGATGCGTAAGCATGACTCGACTGATAAGGAGAGGATGCGTAAGCATGACTCGACTGATAAGGAGAGGAAAAACCTTTCCCGAGTGTCACGAGGGGAATGGGGGGGCGTGCAACAACCTGAAACTCCCCACACAAGCACTGCCTGCCATATCGCTTCTTCGAACCGAGCCAATATATCCGATCCTGGGAGGAGCCGTATGAGGCGGAAGCTTCACGTACGGTTCTGAAGCCGAGCCTTTCCAGCCAGCAATGGGGCTTAGGGACCGATATGATGATCGGTTTAGGTAGGGCGGCCTACTACAACCTGTAGGGATACCCGTAGTGAGACCGCGATCCACAAACGAAGCATGGGACCCACCCTTACTCGAGAACGGAGAAGGGAAACATAGCATGTCGCAAGAGCGAGGCGAGGGGGGGATGGCCCTACCTGCCCCCCGACCCGATGGTAGGAGCCTGCCCCAGGACGCCTCGCGAGCCTCCTGATGCTTTTAGAGATGAGGCCTTTCGGTCGGCGAAGCCAAGTCAATTTCGGGCCACCAAACCCTCACCATATGAATAGTGAGCGACTCCGTCCCTTCAACCGGAAAAGCGAACGTACGTTGTAACACTCCCTGCCTTCCAAAGGTGCCTAGATAGAGGACAGGCCAGACGCAACAGAGCGACCGGGAGCGGATTACCCACCTAGGGGGGAAAAGAGACGGCCATCTCGAAGCACATTGCGACCTACAGGCAGCACCGGCGAGACCCAACACAAGGGAAGGCAACCCGATTGGGAGTCAGAGGATCCATAGCACCTGCCTACCTCGATTTGGAAAGGACCTCGTCTTTCTTCATCATTTTGGCGCCGACTGACTAAGGGTAAGGGATCTATTCTCTGCAACCGTGCAGATTTGACAACCTAACGATACATCCAATACCAATTAGTTAGTGAATACGGCTCCAGCACAGATTGGACGCGTTGTTAGACCTCTGGATCTCCAAAACCAGAACCAAGATCAGACCAAGCAAGAAGGAAAGGGAGGGAAGGAGGTCAGGTTATCGCAGAGCTCTTTGAGGGGAATAAATATGAGTAAGTGGCACAAATTCTGTTCGAACCTTTTGGTATGTATGTATCCCTTCCCCCGGAACTATAGATAGATCCGAAGATCCACGAGAAACTCCATTCCGCACTGCTGAGTCGTCGGACTTATCCACCAAGGATGGGATGGAATTTGAGTTTGTGGATTGCGTCGGGGAAAATCTACCTACCAAAGCTAGGCAGATATATAGACTCATTTCCCGCTGCTAAGAGAGAGCAAGGAACAAAATGATTGTTTGTTCGGACTAGCGCCCACCCTCACTCCTTTCGGGTATGCGGGTACTAAGAGTCCTCCCACTACCAACCAGCAGACAATATATCATCTGGCTGGGTCTTGCCGGTATCAACAACAACAATCTAAATCACAACCTATGGAAACGGGAACAGCAACTCACTATGGCTCTTGGCTGGCCCAGACAACGTCCTGTGGGTGAGTAAATGCAACAAGACAGGCTAGACGACGTCCTGGGCTGCAGTAGATCGAGAGGTCGTTCCGTCCCTTGTCCCCAATAGGAAATAATATGGGTAATATGTTTCCATACAATGTTGCTCCGATCTGACCCAGCTGGCGAGCAATCCCAGTCCGCGGCAGAGGAGACAGCGAGCGTACCTTTGTTCGCTTCTTCTCCACCAAGCACGGGAGTTTGGGTGGGGATAACTGTAGGTCGGTGGCTACCTGAGGAAACTCCGATTCGATCCGCCGGCTGGGAGGCACCTACCTCATCCCGATCGCAAGGAGAGGTTCACCATGATGGGCTAGGTACTTCTCTTTGTGTCCCGGAAAGGAAGGACCGGACATCATACTTTTGCGGCATGCTCTTCATATTTACGGATTCGCATGCATATAGACAGACTCACTCCCTCCTTCCCAACGTCTTTCCTTATCCATCTGACTGAGGTAGATAAACATATATATATTATGACTGACTTCCACTTATTGATTGATCCCGGAAAAGTGAATGGTTCCATATTGGGATCGAATGAAATGAGAGTGATACTGAGGTTTCGTGAATGGGCCCCTAGCCAGCAGCCCGCCCACACCTGTGTAGAGTGGATCGTTCAGCACCTGCGGCACGAACCAATTTTTGACCCATCGGCCCTAGTATCATAGGCGACCGAACGGCCGCCCCCCTAATTACTGGACCAACCTGCTATTATAATTCCATAAACACCTAGCGAAGATATGGCAGACAGATGAAGTATACCTATGTCCGAATCTGGCGATACCATACCATGATCAAAAGGTACAACGGCCCGAGCAACCAAACTTAGCATAGATGTAACCACTGGAGCCATTCTAAAAAGAGATAAATTAGCACTACTTGGTGAAATAGGTTCTTTCATAGCTAATTTCAAACCATCTGCTAAAGGTTGTAACAATCCGAACGATCCAACTACATTAGGACCCTTTCGACGTTGCACGAGAGCCATTACTTTACGTTCGGCTAACACTAAGAAGGCTACTCCTAGTAGAAGTGGTATGATTATTCCAGGTATTTCAGCTAGAATAGCAATGTACGTTTCCGATTTCCTATTAACTCATGATCGGGGTCGCCCCGATCATGTCATGATATTTCTCTCATGATTGGGCCAATCATGATAAGGATGGGACCTATTCTCGAGGAGCAGCTCCAAAGGGAGAGGAACTATTCACTATTCAAGGTCATCCCCTATATTTCTTTCTTCCCCTCAAAGCCTGCGCATAGCTCAGGTAAGGTCATCCCCTTCCCCTCAAAGAGCTAGAAGGTGGTAAGGTATAATCCTTACTTAGCGGAGCTAGCGGAAAATAAGGTCCAGGACGATGGCGGCCCGGTGGTTCTTCAAGTTCCTCTCCCGGTGGTCGAGCGATGGCGGCCTCTTAGTCGAGCGTTCGTTACCTCTCCCATAGGTCGAGAGTTCGACAGGCTCACCCTCTCCTTGGCAGTCGAGCCCCTGTCGGTCCTCACCCATATGATGGATGAGCGAGAAATCGGGCCTTGACAGTCGAGTGTGCTATCCTTGATGCTTATTGGGTGGTGGGCATCGGAATGAGTGAGTGACTTCGTCCCTCTTCAATTTACTTATTGGGTGGGGGGGCTTTTGGTCGAGCACCTCTCCTCTCCTCTCCCTCTTCAATTTACTTATTGGGTGGGGGGGCTTATGGTCGAGCACCTAAAGGTGATGGCGGCCAGTCGAGCCTGCTTACGCATTCAATTTACTTATCCCCTCTCAAATAAGTAACCAAAGAGCGCCTCCGGACCTTATCAGTCGAGCACCTAAAGGTGATGGCGGCCAGTCGAGCATGCTTACGCATCCTCTCCTCTCGATGGCGGCCTTATCAGTCGAGCACCTAAAGGTCCTCTCCTCTCCTCTCGATGGCGGCCTTATCAGTCGAGCACCTAAAGGTCCTCTCCTCTCCTCTCGATGGCGGCCAGTCGAGCACCTAAAGGTTCAATTTACTTATCCCCTCTCAAATAAGTAACTAAAAGGCGTTGGTCGAGCCTGCTTGCGCATTCAATTTACTTATCCCCTCTCAAATAAGTAACCAAAGAGCGCCTCCGGACCTTAACAGTCGAGCCTGCTGAAGCATCCTCTCCCTATGGTCGAGCGCCTCCGGACCTTATTAGTCGAGCGTGCTTACGCACCCTAAAGGTTCAATTTACTTATCCCCTCTCAAATAAGTAACTAAAAGGCGTTGGTCGAGCCTGCTTACGCATCCTTAACAGTCGAGTGTGCTTACGCACCCTGCCGGTTAGGGTTTGCTTATTGGGTGGGGGGGCATCGGAATGAGTGAGTGACTTCGTCCCTCTCCTTTTCAGTCGAGCCCCTGCCGGTCCTTAATGGTCGAGCGATAAATCGATGGCGGCCCTCTCGATGGCGGCCCTTATGGTCGAGCACCTAAAGGTCCTCTCCTTAACAGTCGAGCCTGCTACCGCATCCTTATGGTCGAGCCGATGGCGGCCTTATTAGTCGAGCGTGCTTACGCACCCTACCGGTCCTCTCCTTAACAGTCGAGCCTGCTGTAGCATCCTTATGGTCGAGCCGATGGCGGCCTTATTAGTCGAGCGTGCTTACGCACCCTACCGGTCCTCTCCTTAACAGTCGAGCCCTGCCGGACCTAGATTTCTTCCCCTCAAAGCCTGAGCAGAGCGAAAAAGAAGGTCCTGAAAGAAAGGACCTGACTCTCTCTCCCAATTGGTAGGTAATAGTGGTCGATGCTAAAGGGGGAGTGACATTCGCAACTCACTCTATGTTCCCGGCCTGGGTGATATTCCATCTTTCTTTCCAAGAGTACTACCCCGTACGTAGTCCATGTCTGGGGAGGTGCGGTAGATAGGTCTCCCACTTAGATCCCCGTTAGCATATTCGAGAGAGATAAGGGATTGCTCCGTTAGGTAGGTTTTTACGGTCCGGAGCCAGCCGGTAATGGACCTCGCGGACAGCCAAGCTAACCTTTGTTCCACCGCCCGCTACCGAGACGATTTCTTTATGCCCATCGAAGAACCTCGAGATGCTAATCCACGAGAAACGATACGAGGAATGCGAAATAACTTATATACGGAGCGAGAGCGACCAGTGAAAATACATCGGTTTCTTACTCGTGCAAAGGAACTATTTCTCGGCGACTTAGGCAACTTATAACGATGTTTGTCCCGCATGTCACTGGGAGGATTGGGATCCCTACAAAAGGCTTTATGAGGCTCCCGTCTCAATTCATATTTAGCCGCAAGCAATCTACGTCTGTGATCTCGTATATTTCGCTTCTCCAACATATTCCTAATAATCCCCCTCATCCCTCTGCGAAAAGCCGCTCCACGATGGTAGAGTCTCATCTTGCGTGTTGGCCGAAGTTACAATAGTCACATTGAAACCTCGGATATGCTCGGAAATATCGAAATGATCTTCTAGTTCCGGGAAGAATTCGCAAAACTCCGTCTCCATCGGGAATTGAATGGAGTTTTTCCGTATCTCGACCGGAGAATTGTAGAGAGACATTACTGCCAAAATCTTTTCCAAGGAATTATACATCATATGCCCTCGGAGAGTGCTTTGTCGTGCTAGGTTACTGACATATCCCGTGTCTTTCTCGGACCCCTGATCGGGAAAAAATTGATTGGATCGAAACGACTTTCCCGTCGAACCTCTTTGTGCCTGTACGAATCTCTGACCGCGCGGAATCTCCATAGCCAATTCTCTATCTGTCATTATGAAATTTGGGAGTGCCTTTGGAACTACTATTATTTCACACGATCTAGGAACTTCCGTGATGTTGGCGTGATTCGATTTTAGCAACGGATCTTGACGTAATACATTTTCGTGATGAAAATGGAGTCCATTTGGTGTGATAAACATAAGTTGGCTTCCCCGGTTGAGATATAATGAGCACTGCGAACTACCTCAAAGAAAGATAGTGGATCGGAACGATCCGATTTGGGGCTTGCTTTTCCTATGAAATGAAACTCACTCTTTCCAACCAAATAACCATTCCCGACCCCCACGAACGAAAATGAGAGTTCCTTGCCCCCGGAGGGACAAGCGGCTTCGCACCTTAAGATGGATGAAAAAATCTTGCTTGAATGAAGCAAGCGTGATTGGGCTTCATTGTTGGTTCGACCGGAATACTTGCTTGGGGTCGGGGTTGTTTAGCTCCCTCCTTGTTTTTTCGGGTTTCCCCGCCTCACCGGCGAGTCTTTTCCTATGTATGATCATAAGGCCCACCATTACCATACCGAGAGAATGTCGAAGTAAGGTTGAGACCCTCATTCAATATATGGAATAGCATTGGCTACTAAACTCGCTCCCTCCTTACTTAGCTGAGTAGGGAGGGGCTAGCGCGCGATTCTAGACCAAAGACAGTAGCTTACTCCGATCAATTCACTTCATCCGGTTCAAAGAGCCTTTATATCTATCTGGGGCAAAGCTTGAGTAACTCATCGAAGCGGTAAACCAAGCACTCTGAGACGCTTGCTTTCGTAGAGGGCCGGATCCCCATTATTTCCAAATTTTGTTCTGCCAAAATGAATTACATTACTTACTTCGATTGCTCGATTTGGAACAGCTAGCTTTTGGCGATTCTTGGTACCGTTCGAATACACCAGATTCATATGCATGCAAGAAGGGGCGGTTCTCTCTTTCATAGCAGTGAACGGAGACAACCGATACAAGTGAACAGATACAACCGATACACCTCTACCTACCTATAGGAAGGAGTTGGCCCAAACCATTCCCATTCTATGCCCCGGCATCCGAAAAAAAGAGGTGGCTCCGAAACACTTAGGGAAGAGTGGCTCACTGTCGCTCACTGTCGTTCCTACACCTAATCGATCGTTCCGCTGTTTCCATCCACTAGCTGACTCATTATGCGAAAGGTACGCCGTTATACGCTTGTGCAGGCCCCCGTCAATGCTTTATAATAGGAGGCCGAAAGGAGAAAGTTCATGGGAGCATGCTGCCCCACCTGAACCATAGAGAGTCGAGTCTCTTATATAAGTGAAAACCACCACTTTACAAAACAACACCTTACGAGCATTCATTCATTATATACGTCATTCGAGATATGTCATTTTGCGCATCCCCAAATGGCCAAATTAGGCTATTTCTTAGGTCTACGCAGCCTTCCCCAGCTTGGGCGTTTCAAGTAGCCGTAAAACGCACGCAAATGCCCTTTCAGACGAGATTCCACTCTCGATGCATACCTCTGGAAAACTACCGCAACATAGGCTGGCTAAAGAGAGATAGATCGAGTAAGTGAATAGGTCTACATTGAATTATATATGTCATTACGATCTGAATCTCTATTTTATGAAGCCTACCACATGCTCATATATAACTAACTACCACCATGCCCAGGTACGTTAGTGACTCGACTAATAAGGTCCGGAGGCGCTCTTTGGTTACTTATTTGAGAGGGGGGCGAGCCTAACATTTGAAGGTCCGGCAGGGCTTGCTAGGTGGGTGGCTCAGACCCTCTCACTCCGATGAATGATATTCTACTACTATATTATATATGTTATTTCAGCCAATGAAAGAGACTACTGAAAGAGACTACTATAGTCTATATTTCAGCCAATGAAAGAGAAAGCTTCCGAAGCGTCTGAAAGGTTGCGTGCGTTCTACGGATTACTTGAAAGGGCCCGAGCCCTAGCGAGACTTCAAAAATGGCCTAAAAAATGTTTCTTTCGCGTGGGACAATGAGGATGCGCTTTCTCTCTCTGACCCGAAGGCACTCCCACGGGCTAGGGAGGGGCTTCGCCGGCTCTCTCTCTCACCCGAAGGCACTCCCGGCACTCCCACGGGCTAGGGAGGGACTTCGCCGGCTCTCTCTCTCACCCGAAGGCACTCCCATGCGATAGGGAGGGCTTCGCGTTTACCCTCCGGGGGATGGTTGAGGGGCTTCGCGTTTACCAATGGGGAGGGGCTTCGCCGCTATGGCTCTCTCTCTCACCCGAAGGCACTCCCATGCGATAGGGAGGGCTTCGCGTTTACCCTCCGGGGGGATGGTTGAGGGGCTTCGCCACAGGGGCTTTGCCACTATGCGCTAGGGAGGGGCTTCGCCGGCTCTCTCTCTCACCCGAAGGCACTCCCGGCACTCCCACGGGCTAGGGAGGGGCTTCGCCGCTATGGCTCTCTCTCTCACCCGAAGGCACTCCCATGCGATAGGGAGGGCTTCGCGTTTACCCTCCGGGGGGGATGGTTGAGGGGCTTCGCCGCTATGGCTCTCTCTCTCACCCGAAGGCACTCCCATGCGATAGGGAGGGCTTTGCGCTTTACCAATGAGGAGGGGCTTCGCCACTATCGCTCTCTCTGAACCGCCACTCCCAAATGGTTAGGCAAAGGGTTAGGGCTTCGCGCTTACGGAAATAGCGTATATAAAGAAATGGCATCGAAAGCCATTTTCACCCAAGGATGCGAAAGCAGGCTCGACTGTTAAGGATGCGGAAGCAGGCTCGACCATAAGGGAGAGGAGAGGGAGAGGATGCGTAAGCAGGCTCGACTGTTAAGGTCCGGAGGCGCTCTTTGGTTACTTATTTGAGAGGGGATAAGTAAATTGAATGCGCAAGCAGGCTCGACCAACGCCTTTTAGTTACTTATTTGAGAGCCCAATAAGTCAATTGAACCTTTAGGTGCTCGACCAAAAGGGAGAGGAGAGGACCGGTAGGGGCTCGACCGTTAGGGCCGCCATCGATTTATCGCTCGGGTCCGCTCGACTGCGCCATCGATTTATCGCTCGGGGCCGCCATCGCCGCCATCGCCGCCATCGCCGCCATCGCCGCCATCGCCGCCATCGCCGCCATCGCCGCCATCGAGAGGAGAGGGGCTCGACTGATAAGGAGAGGAGGTGGATGCCATTTTGACAAGGGAGGGTGGCTCATCAAGGACTGAAGAGCAATTAGTTAAAGTGCCTCAACCTCAGAGCTCCAGCTTACCACTATATTACACTTTCTATAGGCCTCCTGGTGCCATTGTAACCAAGGAAGATATGAAGTTCAAGGCACCAACTAAGCAGAGGCGAGCTGAAGTTCAACAAGACAACTTTAGCAGACATAAAAGGGGGGCGTGGTGGAGAATGAGGATGTTTCTGAAACAGGATCATGCCCCAAGCATCCTTCAAGATGAGGCATTTTCCAGGCTATATGATGATGTGCATGACGAGGATGAGGACGAAGATGTGGGGTGGACAGTGGAGGATATGGGGGAGATAGTGCCAATGGAGGATATAATCAAGAAGGTAGAACAGGAGCCTCATGCCTCAATTATAGAGCCACCTCCTCCTGAAACATTAGAACTCCCCCTTTATCCCAAGGCCACTCCCATGATGCAATCCATGGGATTTACAGGAGAAGGGGGACTGGGGAAAGAAGGCCAGGGCATCACAGAGCCCATTAGACCAGTGCAAAGGCCCAAAGGCCTAGGTTTAGGGGGAGATCCAAATGCTCCGCCCACTAAGACCACTAATCTATCTTCAGTTTTTTCTTCCCCGATACTTATCACACAGTAGTTAACCCTACATAGTACAAGTGGAGCTTCTGGAACCAAATCACTTCCTACCAGCTCTCAAGAATAGTTGACATATCCCCCCGGGTTTTCAAGCAGGGTTGTCAAGGTCCGCAGTCAGTGGATAAGAATCTGCGACAATAGATAGGGCAGAAAGGAAGAGATGAATTAGGGGATGTCCCTGTGATAGAAAATGAGCCAAAAGACCTGGAGGAATTCATTGACTTGACAAAGGCCAACAAAGAAGCTGTCATCCCCCCAGATGCCCCTTCTCAAAAACATCCGATAAAAATGAGAATAGAGGAATGAAAATCGCTCGACCAACGCCTAGTTACTTATTTGAGAGGGGCCACCCAATAAGCATCAAGGAAGGCAGGGCTCGACTGTTAAGGAGAGGATGCGTAAGCATGACTTTTTTAGTTACTTATTTGAGAGCCCAATAAGTCAAATGAACGAAGTCGCTCGACCAAGGGGAGAGGTATTTATTGCTTGTCCTTCCGAGGACAAGGCAACCGCCAATTATCTGGCTTTGGTGAGAAGGCGAGAAAGTGACAAACCAGGGAAGGTTGGATGCGATGCCGATTGAGCCAGCCAGCCTGAGAAAAAGCCATTGTAAGCAAGCCATAAAATGAGAATAAGCAAGACAGGTAGAAAAGAAGCCGTAGTAAGCAAGGGTCCAATAATACAATCCCTGACTGGGTGCTTGGCAGGTCAAAAAGAGAGCAAGTAGGACCAGTGCGTAGGCTTGGCAGGTATAAAGTCCAGCAAGTAGAAGAAGTCCCCAGACTTAGGAGGTATAAAGTCCAGCCAGTAGAAGAAGTCCCTAGGCTTGAAAGATCTAAGTAAACAACTCGATTAGGCCCCCTACATTTAGCAGGTGCTCAAGTCCAGCTGCAGCAAGTAGTAAACAACCCGAGGCTTGGCAGTTCTTAAGTCCCTTGGCTATAATGGCTCCCCCGCGCAGTGGGCTGTGAAACCTGTTGACTCGGTTCAGTGATGCGAAAACTGCTCTCCCACTTTAAGCGCAAAGCAGGGACGGAGTCACTCACTATTCATATGGTGAGGGTTTCCAAGGCTGAGAATGAGGACAGTGGGGTGGGCGACATTTCTTTCTCCATTAGCGATGGAACCACCAGCTATAGAGGCTTTGTTCTCAATGGGTAAAGACCAGGTAGCTATTGGGTGGAAGCGTCTAAAAAGGCTATGTTTTGTAACTAAAAAATCCAATGGGAATGCCCGATGCACTTCCCCAGCCTTCGACTAAAAAGGTGAGCCTCCAAGGCCCATTTAAAGACCGTCGCTGCAATTCTTTCTATATGAAATGTGGAAACATTCCGCCCTGAATCCAATTGCCACTTGAGTATGCGATTCCAAAATGGTCTCCGCCGTAGCTCATCAAGAGGTATAAAATATCTAAAGATAACTACTAATTAATGGGGGAGGGGGCTTTCCGTACAGTTTCTATTACGTACTTTTCCCACTCCGAAAACTCCTTGCCCCCCGGAGGGAACAAGCGGCTTCGCACCTTTGATCAATGAACATGAAATGCACTCATGCAACATCAGATAGTTTGGGGTCGCCCTTTCATTTCTTTATAAACTCAACTTTCTCAATCTGGGGTTGAAATCGTTTCTATTTCTATCTCTTTCACGTCTCAACCTTGGGAAAGCAGTCGCCATAAACAATTGAAATTGATTTCGAAAGGCATTTCTTCCTCTCCTTATCAGTCGAGCCCCCTGTCGGGTCCTTGCACTAGGAAGCGCAAGCCCCTCCGGGACCTTTTTATGGATCGAACTGGGATGGAGAGATACAAGACCTCCATTTCGCAGAGTACAGGAGGAGCAGCAGGGGAGTCTGGTTCAAATGCAGAGAGTGCTGTCCCTAAAAACCAAATAAGCTTACAGACTGGTAGTCCTGGCCCTTCATCAGCAGTAATCCGAGCAAGGGTACAGAGGAAGACAAAGCTGTGGATCGCCAGCAGAAACATAATGAAAAGAAGCCTAGAAAGCTGGCAATTATGGGAGTTGCAGGGGATAATGTACCTTAGGAGTAAACATTCTAACCCCCAATTGATCACAACACAACAGACAGCTCTTGGGGGGGGCTGGGGAACAAGGGGATATCCCTGCATTCCCTAGCCCAGACCTGGCCTTGAATGCGATAGGAGGAAAAGGGGTTGGTTTCAAAGCGACCACACGGACGAGCAAGTATACGAACCTACACAATAAAGAATAGGGGTAGGACAAAACGATGAACTATGTGCTCTCCGAACCCCGAACCAATGAGCCAGCCAGGACCGGTAATCCCCCAATTAGATATTCTTCAAGGTAACCGTACGTAAAAAGATAGTGCAAGCATACAAGCATAATAGTCTTTGGGAGGAGCGGAACAAAGAAGGTGGTAGCTCCAAAAAAGGAAGGAAGGCAGCATACATATCTAGTAGGGGCAGGCAGCCTTTATATAGATAGGAGTAAGGCCGTTCTATCTACATCCATCTAGAGAGAGTTGGGTTAAGGAACGAAGAGTGGGCTATCCTAAGGAAGGCAAGACCCCACCTGAACCATAGATAGAGAGTGAGTTCGCCGAATCTGAAAGATTAGATAAGTCCCGTCCCCCCTTATATAAGAATTTGGGCTGCCTTTCGGATGCTCTCTCCCAACAAGTCGAGTACAGGTCGAGTCAGATCGAGTCTATTAGTTCACGTATTACTCTAAGACCCGATAGAAGAGTTGCCGGGGGAGAGCGGGGAGAGGAGAGTCTCAACGGCAAAAGGAGATTTGAGTGGTGAAAACCTTTCAACAGGGGTGATCTCAAGATCGAGTGAAGGAGGTCTTGTCTATTCTCTTTGGCCAGTAAGGAGGGACGGGCGGGGGAAAGCATTTCACCAACTTCATCATCGGACATTGAACCTACTGAAAAGCAGTTCACCATTGCTTTATCTATCTACGTTCACCCGAGTAGTATTCTCAAGTTTGGGCAGTCGAGCTTGGTTGGCCATCCATTCATTCATTGCTGGAAAGTTGATGAGTGCTTTCCATTTAAGCTCTCTCCCTATCTAGCAAGAAGAGTGATCGTTATTACATACAACATAATGTCAGTTGAGTGCTTCAATGACAGACACCACCTATTCCAGACGTAACGTATTAGGCTTTTTTCGCTATATGGACGATTCGAGCAACTCAAGCGGGTCTATATGAGAAAGACTATGCCGGCGGCAACTATATTAAATAAAACGGGGATAGGGCCTTCTGGACTTGACCTTGAAAGACCAAGTTTGTCTTTTTCCCCCATGAATAAGGAAAGAATCGACTCGACCTCCGTTGGATCGCCCTTTCCAGTTGGACTTGACCTCCTGAACCCCTTTCAAAGATATCCCGTTCGTCGAGATCTCTTATTTTCGGGTAGATAACCTATATGAGAGGTCAATGCATAAATGTGTAAACCTATCTCCAAGATCAGTGCTTCAATGACGGGCACTTACGAAAGAGAGGGAGGTCGAGATCTCTACAACCCGATGGAATGGCTCTGCCCATTTCCCATCCATCTATCTATCTATCTTTTCAACCTTTCCAATCGGAGCCGCTTCAAACTACTGAATTCCGAACCCCCAAATCCTTGAGTTCAGATAGCGTTAGTCCTTCTTGAACAACGAACAAAAGGTGCGTTCTGACTCGCATGTAGCATTATGCGCGCAGCATCCACTGTGTTCAAAGAAGGGACCTATTTCACTGCACTTCGTTCCCTACTCAATAGTCTAGATCCCTGGCCTTTTGCCTTTGGAAGCGGCCGGAATAGAAATGGTCGGGTCAACCTATGGTGTATCAGTTGTTTCTATCCATAGCGCAGCACCGGGCATCTAGGTCATTCGTCAATAGGAAATAACCGCTAGAACATCTTCGTGCGAAAGCTTCCCATTTGCCAGTTGTTCCTGTTCCTGGGTGTTGATTGAAGCGACTCCAGCCCGTGTTTCGTTGCTTCGTTCTTCCCCCGAAATCGAGTTGAGGCTATTCTCTCTCTCCGGTTCCGACTTTGGAAAGGTTGGAAGATCTGGTCAAAGAAGGTGCTAGCTTCGTAGACGTAGATTGGTTTCTCCCATGGTTCGATTCGCTCCGAAAGAAGGTGATAGCCCTGTAGATCGCTCCCTTCCCATTGCTCTCGTTCGTCATGGTCCTTCCCATGGTTCGATTCTTCCTATGGTCCTTCCCATTGTTGGAAGAAGCGGTCTGCCCGCCCCACCTATACACGATCGATTAGCCATGAGCAGGTCGAAGAGAGCTACAACATCCGAAGGGGGGCCGGTTCAAAAGGTAAGGGATTAGGGATGGGAATAGAGAAAAAGAAGATTGGGAGGTGATAACACTTTGATATTATATACGTATTAAAAACCCCGTCACATTGATTTATCAATTCAACATTGATAAGGGGATGCCCTTCTGGGCAAAGAGCTAGTTCCGCTGGTGAAGATCAATTGCATATAGAGCATGCATATCTATAGGTGCTAAGGCATGCGGTACGTGGGCATTCGAAATGTAGAATGGGTCCCGTGATGAATCCCAACCGAGTAAGCTAGGTGATAGAACTAAGCGATGACTAGCGGAGGGATTATAGGTATGGATGACTACGCGGGTTAACTACAGAAGGGGAGGTTGGGGTGCAGATGCGGGGTGCGTGGGCTGAGCATCTCAACTAAGCCAGGTATGGGTGGGCATAAGTGAAGTAGAAGGTGGGATGCTCCCGAATGGGAAAAGGTTGAATGCGGCGGGGGATGGGAAATACCATGCACGTGCTAAGGACAGCCCAATCCATCACCAGGCATACATACATATTTCTCCCACCCCAGCTGGGGTAGCAAATCCAGTGGGAACATCTTCCGATGATGAAGTTGGTGAAATGCTTTCCCCCGCCCGTCCCTCCTTACTGGCCAAAGAGAATAGACAAGACCTCCTTCACTCGATCTTGAGATCACCCCTGTTGAAAGGTTTTCACCACTCAAATCTCCTTTTGCCGTTGAGACTCTCCTCTCCCCGCTCTCCCCCGGCAACTCTTCTATCGGGTCTTAGAGTAATACGTGAACTAATAGACTCGATCTGACTCGACCTGTACTCGACTTGTTGGGAGAGAGCATCCGAAAGGCAGCCCAAATTCTTATATAAGGGGGGACGGGACTTATCTAATCTTTCAGATTCGGCGAACTCACTCTCTATCTATGGTTCAGGTGGGGTCTTGCCTTCCTTAGGATAGCCCACTCTTCGTTCCTTAACCCAACTCTCTCTAGATGGATGTAGATAGAACGGCCTTACTCCTATCTATATAAAGGCTGCCTGCCCCTACTAGATATGTATGCTGCCTTCCTTCCTTTTTTGGAGCTACCACCTTCTTTGACCAGATCTTCCAACCTTTCCAAAGTCGGAACCGGAGAGAGAGAATAGCCTCAACTCGATTTCGGGGGGAAGAACGAAGCAACGAAACACGGGCTGGAGTCGCTTCAATCAACACCCAGGAACAGGAACAACTGGCAAATGGGAAGCTTTCGCACGAAGATGTTCTAGCGGTTATTTCCTATTGACGAATG
>Ga0181468_100066_pt1 | contig 16081 bp, 16 predicted proteins | sample InSIn1SAF170_2_FD_119080 | JGI IMG/M metagenome (GOLD analysis project Ga0181468, IMG submission 119080) | Clean room microbial communities from NASA Spacecraft Assembly Facility at Jet Propulsion Laboratory, Pasadena, California, USA -... ... | reverse complement strand
AAGCCTTCCTGCCTTAGCACTCGCCCAAAACAGTCTCTAGCTGGCCCAAAATAGCTCCCAAAATAGTATCAGATGCGTCCGTAGCTATATGGAACGAAATATTCCAGTTCGGACCCTGCAAAATAGGAGCTGCTAATACATAATCTTTTAATTTCACAAAGGCATTTTCCTGTCCATACAAACTCTGCATCTTTCGTAGGTAAAGAAAATAAAGGAGATGCAGTCTTTGAAATTTTTTCTATAAACCTCTTATAGTACCCTGCATGACCCAAGGAACTACATACCTCTTTCTATGTCTTAGGGATTGGGATTTTCAAGATTACCTCTATCTTAGCAAGGTTCACTTTAATCTCATCAGTTGAAATAAGATGTCCCAGCACAATCCCTTCATTCAACATCATGTGACATTTCTTAGTACTCAAAGAAACATTAGTCTATTCACATCATTTTAATACTTTTTCCAAATTAACTAACATTGTTTCGAAGGCATCCCCATAGGGTGTAAAGTCATCCATGATAATTTCTAGACAGTCATTCAACAGATCTAAGAAAATTCCCAGTATCGCCCTTTAGAAAGTTACTGGTGCATTATAGGGTCAAAGAGGAAGAACCTTGTCTATGAAATTTCCCCAAGGGTAGGTAAAGTTTGTTTTATCTTGGTCTCCCGGGGCAATCTGTCTTTGGTTGTACCCACTAAACCCATCTAAGAATGTGAAAATTTTATTTTTGGATAGGGTATCAAGGACCTGGTCCATAAATGACAAGGGGAAATGGTCCTTTTGAGTGGCTTTGTTAAGTTCTCTATAATCCACACAGACCCTCCACTTTCCATTCTTTTTGGGGACAATGACAAGTGGATATAACCATTGACTATTAGAAATGGGATAAATGAAGTTGGAATTTAGGAGTTTATACAAATTTTCTTTTACTACCTCCTTTAATTCAGGATTCATGCGTCGTTGTGGTTGTCTCACTGGATTGTGACCATCCTTCAAATAGATGCGGTGATTGCACAGGCTAGGATGGATATCCTTCATATCTGTATAATCCAATGCAAACACCTTTTTGTACTTCTGTAACAGTCGTAACAACAATCTATTCTACTTAGCAGCCAATTTTGGATTGATATTAAGATATTTTCCTGGTTCTATTTCAATAGGACTCTTGTTAATACTCGGAGTAGTCTTCATCTATTCGAGGCTCAAATCTTCTACAACACCTTCCTCCCCTGAGTCTTCAATGGAAGTAAAAAGAAGTGAATTACTAATAAAATCACTTATAATATCATCTTTTGTTTCATTCTTAAAGTATTGTGCCTTCCTGAGGGTGACAAGTGGCTGTGAGTGATCTGAATCAGGTTCAAATTCATCCCAGAAGGGGTTTCCCGAATCCATATCTGGTTTTGCTGGGGGATAAAGGCTCAGATTCTTGGTGGCTTGGCCATCAAATACCATCATAGACCAATACCTGCATCCTATGAATGCATCTACAGTGGCTAGAAACAACCTTTCTAAGATTAAAGGATCCCCCCTAGGTTTGATTTAGTTTGTAAAATAGTCAATAGGATATCGCCAAGAATCTATTGTAATCACTATGTCTTCTAACATCCCCTTAGGTTTGGCACAGGACCTATCTGCTAATTCCAACATTGTAGGTGTGTTTCTTATTCTGTGTAACCCTAAGGTGATGAAGAGCTCTTTCGTCATTACATTAATGGCTGCCCCTAAATCAATCAATGTATTGGTAATGGGTTTGTCATCGATGTAAATAGTAACCATACGATTCCCTAGATCATTATATTTGCTTAAATGGGACTTATTAATCATCAACTCAGAAAAATTTCCCATCACATGAATAGTATCAGGGTCCTTAGGCTTCCTTCCAAGTTTTTTAATGCACAAGTCCCTTACTATTTTTGCATAAACAAGCACATCTCTAATAGCCTGTAGTAGAGGAATTTGTACGTGTAAGTTTCTCAACTCCCTAAGGAAATCTGATTCCATGTGTGAAGTCATACTAGTTTCTACTAGACTTCGAGGATATGGAGGGTGTTTAGTTGTTATAGTCAAATCGGTTGTTAAAGGTGTATCAACTTTACTCGAACTGGTTGTTACAGGTGCAACTGTTCTTCCTGAATCAGCTGTTATAGGTGTGATAATAGCTTCAAAATCTGTAGGACCCCCCCTGGGTGAATCACATTCTTCTTTGGTTATCATAGGGGAGATATTTGGGTTAATAACTTTCCCTGACCGAAGATGGATTTTTTTATACACGACATGAGTGATATAATAAGTCTGAAAGGTAGTCAAGGGTTCAATGTTCTAGGCTGCCTTATTTTTTGGGTTAGGGTTAGGTTGCACAAGTAATTGGGGTCGTATAGAAGGTGTACAAAAAGGTATTTCAAGAGGTGGTAGTTGTAATTTCTATTGTACTGATATTATAAGGGGGACTGGACATAGGGAATTTCCTCTCTAATTCTGAGTTCAAGGATATGGCTATGATGGAGGGCATAAGAAAGGTGATGAGGGAGACCCCTGATTCCAAGGTGAAGGATATTGTGTCGAAGGAGGGGCAAAGTATTTCCATGGAAATTGTTGAACATTATAAGTATTATTCCATGGATTGAAATAAAAGAAGTCTTGAGGCATACCTGGGGGTCATGGTTGCCATGGTTTTCTAGATGCAATGAAGTAGGAAGATTGAACCTCCTCGCTTGATTCCTTAAGCACAACTTTCAATCTGGGAAGCTCTGGGCAATGACCCGTGGAATGCTCTAGATCACAAATGTTGCACAGGTTGATGCTATTTACCCTAGATTCCTTCCGGGAATGCTTGTCTTTGCATATCGGGAAGAACACAACTAAAGATGCATCAATCTCTGTTGGGATAAGGTCAATTTTGGGCTTAATTAACCTAAGTTTTGTATAAATTTTTGTAAAATATGTAAAGTCTCCGTGAAATGTGGATGTGAAGCGCATAGGTAGATAGGAGTCAAAGGGGTCATAGCCCCTTGTTTGGATAAGTAAATAGGTCAGTTTTGAGACTCACCTGAGAATGTTATATATTTGAGTCATAACGAGTCTAGAAAAAAGGGCAAGATAGAGACTGTTTTGGGCGAGTGCTAAGGCAGGAAGGCTTTGATTCTGGTACTTAGGCGAGAAGGGGAAGGCTCCTGCAGCTGAGTGCGCAGTAGGCCTTGGTAAGTCCATAGCTGAGTGTGCGAACCCCTGCAGCTGAGTGCACACGTTAGAAGAGTCTGTAACCTAAAAATTGAAGATCAATAAAGACTGATTTTGAAGAATTATTGTGCAATATGAGCATTCCTACTAATTATGTTTATGTTATATTTTATCACTCAATGATATGTTTTCATGAAATAATATATGAATGTTGCATGAAACTACCAAATCTATCTTATTTATACATGCTTTAAGTAATTATCTGTGTTCACAAAGTTAAGGGTTGATTCTGCTATGTTTTCTAATGAATTGGATAGATCTGCATGAACTCATATCTAGGGTTATTTATTGATGCGTGAAAGTAGGTAATTTGACTGCTTAAGGTCCGCAAAGATTGATCGCAGACCTTCACGAAGGTCTTGAAGTCGGTTTCACCGAGTTATAGTAGTAAGCCCTAGAAGGATACCAGTCTGCGCAAAGGCATATTTGATCTATAGGAGCATAAGAACCACTTATCACATGTCCCTAGATGTATAAACCTAGTTCTAGCATCCCCCAATACTGCTTTGGGTGAGACTACAGCCTACGTTATGCAGGTCATTGCCGAAAGGGATAGTAGTTATGGTTTTGTTGGTTGGTGAGAATAACTCTGAACCTGGGTTAGGCCCCCTTAAGCCAAAAAATGGTTCTTTGTGCCACATTATCACCAATCAATGATCAACATGATGTGTGTGTGCTAGATCCTCACGCTGGTGCACAATGGGTGCCTTTGGCTTGGGGAGCCCATCCCGATAATGGAGATGTTAATCCATCGCATAATGAGGTTGCCTTACAAAGGAGCAGACCCTGCTAAGGAGTTTGGAGGTAAAAGTGGGGAAAAAGAATTAACCAAGAAGATGAAGACTAAATATGGGCTTGTTAAGAAGTCGTGTGGATACTCTATCCTCTATATTCAAGACCACGCGGTGTAATTTGCCGCCCAGATTCTTGCAGGCAAAATCCTAAGGAAGTGTCGCATGGATGAGGTTCTAGCACCAGTGGTATCGCTAGCAACCCAGTGCGAAAAGGGTGTTCAATACAACTGGGCCAAATATCCATGCAAAGAGTTCCTCGCACACTATCGAGAAGCTCAGGAAGAAAGCAAGTTGTTTCATTATGCCTGGCTTTTATTATCTATTGTTTTAGTAGCTTGGAGATTGCCGGAGGATAGTCAATTTCCCCCGCACAAGGAAGATTTACCTGAGGCAGCATGGTTCGCCTCATTATATTCTACAAAGGATCCAGAAAGAATCAAGGAGTCAAAAATTTTCCAGATCCTAATGGAGATGGACTTTCTAATGGTTATCAATTAGAGGCTAAGGTTGTCCCCAACCTTATCAAACAATTTATGGCCTACGCGAAGTTCAAGACTGATTTCCACAGTGTTTCCATCATAGCGTGGAAGGATCCAAAGCACCTATGACACACGCTACCATACTTGGTCTCTGAGACAGATGTGTAGGAGATCGCGGGGACTTGGCCAATAGAGCAGCATGAACCCATGGAGCGTGGGGTGGGTACAAGTAAAGGTGTAGAGAGTTATGCTACGCACAAGCGGAAGGATGCAGCTCAGAAGACTGCGTGAGATCTGGCTATGTAGAAGAAAAAAGAAGCTTTTGTTAAGGTAGTTATGGAGGAAGAACACACGGAGAAAGAATGCACTGCCAAAGAGAAGGCAGAAAAATAACATCAGGATACAAAAGAAGGTGGAAAGTCGACCTCATAGCGCACAGACGAGTAAGTGCTGTCAGAACAGGGAGGATATGGTGGTGACGAGCAGAGAAAAAATTTCATCTTGAAGAGGCGTGGGCAAGAGAAGATTGTTGGATAGCGAAAGAAGCATAATTCTAATAAGAAGACACACATTGACCCAATGGTTCTGACAGAAGGATATCTTGATGAGATCAGTGACAAGGTGAGAGACACAGCGACTAAGGTGTTGCAACAATTTGAGAAATAATATATGCAGATGATGGGGAGAATCCAAAATGATTTGCGCAAGCTGTAGATCCAGTCTAGTAGGATTCAAGGGGGCATCAGGCAAGCGATTGGGGTGCAAGCAAGCTTGACATAAGGAAGTGGAACAGTGGTGGAGCTAGAACAGACTCTAGACCTCAGAGTCATACCATTGTCAGAAGGGTCCATTCACGTAGAGTCATATGAGGATAGTGTTGTGATCAACACAGTGAAGGACATAAGGCTAAATTCCATCATGCTGCCACTCCAAAACCTCCATGCGCTGCATCAGTGGGTTTCATATGAGCTAAGGATTCGAGAGTAGCGGGCCCTCATAGTCATAAGTGAGTTTAAGGTCAACAATGAATAGATGTTCATGGAGAAAACTCAAGCACTAAAAGCAAAGGAGGAGATGTAGACACGAAGCCAGAGCCTGGAGACAGTGATCAAGCATGCTTGCAAGTCAATACCTAATTGAACATACCAGAGGATGTCGAAGCCTCAACAAAAGTAAGGAAATGGGCTGCCGTGATATGCACATCAAAAGACGAGGTTGGAAAGGTTACCTTTGATTTTGAGATGAAGATAGTAGAGCTGCAATTGAAATTGTAGCCCACGACTCTGCTAGAGGTCCGAGAGAAGTGTGGAGCAGCAATCAAGAAAAATATGAGCACATTGGAAACGCAACAATGTTCGACGCAACAATGGAATTATGGAAACATCTGCAAGAGGACCTGAACCTACAGAAGTTGAACACTGATGTCTGCGAGTCACATCAGAATTATGATGAGGTCTGAGCAACTTTGCACACGTTGGCACCAGCACAATGCCTCACAAAGCTATAGGAAGGAAAGCAGTGACAAACACAAGCGGAAGAGTTGCAGAGGAAAGAGGCCCTTCTTAAGGCCAGATTACAGTCATGGCTAGAGGAAGCTTGTCATCTTACTTTGTCACTTCAGGAAAAGCTAAAGGTGCTACAATAGACATAGAGCACAATGCACCTAGCAGTGGAGGGTCTGACAATAGAAAAATTGGTTGAAGAAATGCAATAGGTTGCGGCGCAGAGCACTGCTGAAGTTGCAGTGTTACAAATTGAGCTCAGTGGTCTATGCAACAAAATCGAGGTGCCAACTGAGTGACTTGAGGGCGATTCACAATCTTTATGTTGGGGGCCTGTTGGGATAGGGTCCCTAGGGTCAGTTTTAGGGTTAATTAACCCAAGTTTTGTATAAATTTTTGTAAAAGATGTAAAGTCTTCACAAAATGTGGATAAGGAGCACATAGGTAGATAGGAGTCAAAGGGGCCTTAGCCCCTTGTTTAGATAAGTAAATAGGTCAGTTTTGAGACTCACCCATGGCCTGTGAACCATTGTATTATATTGAGAATGCTATATATTTGAGTCATAGTGAGTCTAGAAAAAAACTAAGTAAGAAAAAGGGTAAGATAGAGACTGTTTTGGGCAAGTGCTAAGGTAGGAAGGTTATGCTTCTTGTACTTGTCTCCTATAGCTAAGTGTGCAAGAGGCCTTGGTAAGTTCACAACTGAGCGTGAAAACCCTGGTAGCTGAGTGCACAGGGCAAAAGTGTTTGTAACTTGAACATTGAAGATCAATAAAGACTGATTTTGAAGAATTACTATGCAATCTGAGCATTCCTGTTGATTCTATTTATGTTATATTATGTCGCTCAATGATATGTTTTCATGAAATAATGTATGAATGTTGCGCAAAACTACCAAATCTATCTTATTTATGCATGCTCTAAGTAATTATCTGTGTTCATGAAGTTAAGTGTTGATTCTGCTATGTTTTCTAATGAATTGGATAAATTCGCATGAAATCGGATCTAGGGTTATTTATTGATGCGCGAAAATAGGTAACTTGTCTACTTAAGGTCCGCAAAGATTGATCACAGACCTTTGCAAAGGTCTCGAAGCCAGTTTAACTGAGTTATAGTAATGAGCCCTAAAAGGATACCGGTCTGTGTGAAGGTATATCTAAGCTATAGGAGTGTAAGAACCACTTATCACATGTCCCTGGATGCAAAAACCTGGTTCTGGCCAGTAGTTATGGTTTTGTTGGTTGAAATGAAAAAATATGATCTTGGGTCAGAACCCCTTAAGCCAACACCCTCATCCTGTGCTTTCTTCACTTGCACTGTCTTTATTTGAGTAGGCAAGGTACTAATAAGATTGGTTTTTAGATTCTTGAACAAATTTTATGATTTCCACCCTAGTCACACCGCCGTTTGCAGATTTTTGTATCTGGGAAAAGGCATCTCGTACCATGCTTCTCCCCTTTGATAATCCTCTAGAGAATCTCAAACAAAGATTTATTATCTTGGAAAATGGTTCCTGATATATGTTCCCCTTCTCTAGTAGATTCAGGGTGTCAAGGTAGTCATCTCTTATTCTCGTTATGAATATGGTCTTCAAGATTTCTTGATCTAAGTCACTGTGTTTAGATCTCTACAAATTGTAATTCAATCGCTCCACATAGTCCTCCAAGATTTCTTCCTCCTTTTGTGTTGTCCTAAATATTTCTTCCCTCAAATCCTTGGTTCTACAATAATCCTGATACTTAGATAGGAATGCCTCTTTCATGTCACTCCACGTTCGAAGGGTAGCAGAGCCTAATCCCATGAACTATCTCAATGCTGCTCCTTTTAGAGTAGCAGGGAATAATTTCATCTTCTGATCATCTGAAATATAATCATAGCTCCTACACAGGACATCAAATTCAAACAAGAAGGTGTTAGGGTCTTCTACAGTCATTCCTTGAAAATATGGGAGAGATGAAAAAGGAATGTTTTTCATGGGAGCCTTGCCCCTGATATCACCTATTGGAAACTCAAAGGTGCTAATGGTGGCATATGTTTTAGTGTTGTTGTTATTTTTTCCCCCATTTTTTATCCTCCTGATCCTTGCTATGACGGGTCTTCTTAAGACCGTTTTTGTGACTGTCTTGTGGGTGAATATTTTTTAATTGATATCTCAGGTTGCTTCGGGGCTGGCTGTTTCATTGTGCTACCCGAATCGGGACATCGATAAGTCAATGAATTATTTTCCATCTCAGGCTTCTGGTGTTCCTTACTGGTTTCCCCTTGACCCTCAACCCTAAGGTCCTGATCACTAGCCTTCCACTACTACTCTTGATTTGGATATTTAATTTTGGGAGTGTTTACACTAGTTTTAGGATGATACGGTTTGGAGAAAGAGGAACCAGATGCTTCTGTTCTTATTATTGGAGTAACATATTTTTGTGGCCCTAGTTTCCTTGTGTCCCTCTAAGAAATTGACTGTTCTTTTTTTCTTTTGAGATCAACTCATGAATAAATGTTTTCCTCCCCAAATTTGCGCTCTTCTTATTTCTTTTATGACCCATTTTTCCTGCAATTTATTAGAGTGGATGTACTTTGGGATTTCTATTATTCCTACACTTTACACATGGACCTTATGTGTATTTATTCATGCCCTAAGTGTCTCAACCTACACAGTGGCGAGCCCACTCAAGTATATTAGGGTGATGTGCAGGTTCTTACCTCTCTTCTTACCGCCCAACACCTGTAAAGCTAAGAACACATCTAAAGAATCAAGGAATTCGCACAACCTAAGTGTCCTAGTGATCATAGTGGTGAGCCCACCCAGGTATATTAGAGTGATGCATAGGTTCTCACCTCTCGTCTTACCACCTGGCACCTATACACTAGAAACACTATATTAACAAAACACACTTGGCTGATTGCATCGTCAACTGCCTTCCCCGGAAATGGCGCCAAAATGTTGAGTCAATTTAATCACTATTAATTTGACTAAATCGCATCCATTAATTTTCAACCCAGGGTAGGCATGTTTGTTTCAAAGGAGTATGCACTGTCTGTGTCGATACACTTCAGCCACGAGTAAAAATAAAAGATAGAAATGAATGTCATTGAATTTAATTGCAGAAAGTAACACTCATGCAGAAATAAAAAAGTGTTCTATAGAAATGAGACCACACTTCATGTTACCAAGAAAAAGGCATGCCACACACCATACCACTAACTAAGCTCACTGACTAAATATCATGCTCAAATCAATCCGGTGTGACAACATATCAAAAATCTGGAAACAGAAATAAACCCATTCTGAAAATTACACGGAGACATAAATAAATTCACACTTACTGAAAGGAATAATGATTAATATACCACTATGCTACTGCTGTTGCTGCAATCCCTGCTAAAGAGGAGGGTCCTTCCTCTCTAGCAAGGTGTAGGGATGAAATGAAAATTAGTTAAAGTCCCAACACCATGTTTGTAAAAAACATCAGCAATGCTATTCTTTATATTAAAATGGTTATGAATTACAGAAGAAAAATGACGATATTCTCCCCGTTTACATGGAACTGAGTCCCCTTGATAAGATTTACATTACCAAAATAGGAAACAAACCAGTCATGATAATCTCACAATTCTCATGCTGATCAATATTGAGAGAGTATAGAAATCATTACAATAGGTTCTAAATAAAAGGCCTATTGTTGTTACATCATTTCTCAAAATCACAACTACCTTGATTCCTTAACCACCCATAGATAATACAGTATTTATGACAGTTGTCCTGTGGAATAGTACCCATGGTCCTAGACATTTGCGATGTAGTCAACATCACGTGGTGTAACAACAATTCGAGGTGTAACAACAATTCTTGAGGTATAACAGTCAATTTGGGGTGTAACAATAATGGTATGAAATAGCAAGTACTCAAAACCCCCTTTGTGAATTATCACACCATTGTTCATCCTTTGGTCATGGACTTTGGAGTATCACCTAAAAGAAATAGAGCCAGATAACCTTTTCCATATTTGCCTTAGTTAGCCATAAAAAAGATATCACCTCATTCATATTTAACAAAAATGGCAAAATAATATGCCATAACAAAAATGGATTCTTATAACCGGGAAAAAGGTAATTATGATATAAATTCCAAAGCTTTAGAGGTGAAATAGTTAAGGATGGGGGAGAAAGGTGTCTAAAATATGCACAAAACCTACACCCAACAATAGGTAAAAGAGGAATTTATTATTTAATAATCATAAAAAGTTCCCATGCATATAAAAAAAGTCCATTAAGGGATTAGGGTATGCCAAGTGGCAAAAAACAGGCATGCATACATAAGAGGCATGTTTGGAATTATGAAGGGAGGAGAAGGACGGATTATGAAGAGGATTTTCTTGCATTTTGATAGGATTACATAATGGTTTATGTTCACAATTATGGAAGGACAACCATGGAAGCATGTTGACAATGAAAATATGGAAGCCACAAGACTACTAGTTGGAGGCTATCATACTAGCTTCCTTAGCTATGTGAGTTATGGAAATCCTCTGAGGGAAAAGGAACTCTTTGGAACCCATAGGACTATTGTTTGGAAGTTTTTGTGTTTGGTACCTTGGTTGTGTAAGGCCTAGAATGTTACTTGAAAGTCCTCTGATGGGAGTGGAACTCATGGAAGCCATAGGATTGTTGGTTGGAGGCTATCGAGTTTGGTACCTTGGCTGTGTGAGGCTTGGAAGGGTAGATAAAAGGCCTATGAGGGAAAGGGAACTCCTAGAAGTCACAATATTGAATATTGGAGGCCATCGAGATTAGTACCTTAGATATGTGAGTCTAGGAAGGGTACCTAGAAGGTCTGTGAGAGTAGTGGAACTCTTGGAAGCCACAAGACTACTGGTTGAAGGCTATTGGTCTTGGTACTTTGGCCAATGATTGTTGGTAATAAGTGTGTATTATGATCTAGGAAAGTTGATTCCCATGGTGTCAAAGCCCCAGTTGGGCGATGACCTATTATTGAAATGAAATGAATGACATGGTCTATGGTTGGGTGGAATGTTGAAGGCTTGCAGCCAATTGCACAATTAAAAATGTGCATTTATATATTATGTTTATTTCCATTGCAATGTTTATATATATACATACATGTTAATGAAATACATTTGAATGTTAACTAAGGAGCATATTTATGTTAAAACTATGTCTATTCATATGTTATGCATTTTAATATGCAATGCATTATGTAAGTTATTGGGTGAAAATTTCCCAGAAAGTGGAAAATTCACAGGTCACAGGTTACCAAGGATACTGATATGGAATTGGGCCTCAACAAAGGATGGAATAGACTAGTAGGTGACTAGGGTATGTCACAGGTGGTATTACAACCCAGGCTACAATTCTGGGCTTGCATGGGCCAAGCACAGGGAATAAAAAATGTAGGTTGCAAGCAAAGTGTTTGATAAAACGTTAGTAAGTGGATGATTGCCAAGTGTTTGTCAAAATTCCCAAGTGGAATTCAAGAAATTGATTCCAAAGGGTTAAAATTTTCAATATCAATAATTTCTGGAATGACATTAAGTTACGATTGGACAAGCTAATGAAATTATCGAGTTGGCCATAGAGAATTTGGGGAAATTATAAGAACCCCCTATGAGAGTTTGGTTAATAAATGAGTAGTTATCTAGGAAAAATCTGCATGGCATGATATGTAATTATTGAGGTTGATTGTGAGATTCCCCCCCCACCCCCCCCACCAAAAAAATGGCCAATGGTTAACGGGGGGGGTTGCAGTGGCAATTTTCACTCTGTGGACCATTTTGTATAGATGGTTAATTCCACAAATTGATGGTTAATTTCCACAGATGGGTGGTCAAGATTGATGGTAGGGATCCCCTTGTAGCCAATTTTTAACCAAGGAGGATGAGGTTGGGTGTGTTTAGGATCTATGCCAAATTTCCTAGTCAATATCAATGAATAATATTAATTTCCAATTCCCCCCTACCCCAAACTTAAGAATACCAAATGGGGTTTTAGTTACCAATGGTTTGGTTGAGGCAGTATAGCAGGCACATGATAGGTAGATGACTCAGTAGGAAAAGTAGGAAGTTGTGGTGAAACCATGTTGGCAGAAAGGAATAGGTGGCACTGACATCATAGCTTGCATGGACAACTGAGATGACATTCCATGTCAACATGATGTCATCATAATTTGAGATATGTTGGTACTTGGACCTCAAACCTAGGCACTTTTAGTTGAGGTTAGCATGATTTGGTTAATCAAACCTTTGAGCGAAATCGAAAGAACACTTGGTGGTTCCATCTATTAATGATCTTGACAGATGTGATATTATACAAAAATTGTAGTTCCATCATACCAACCCACCATACCATGAAAGTTCCAAAGGTTGTGGGAAACTGAGGTGGTCCCATCAGTTAATAGATTTGATAGATTGAAAATTCTCCATGACAATTGTTGTTTTTCATTTTCACCAAATTAAATTAAAGAGTATTGAAAGCCACCAGCATCAATAAGTGTTGGGATGGTCCCAAAAACAAAGGAACCTAAGAAATTGGAATCTTTCATGGTAATTGAATTTTGTTACCACCATTGCAATTATCATCTTGTTCATCACCTTGAGATAAAAGAAAGATAGCACTGGTTATAGTGGGGGAATTGACAGGCTTAGCACCTTGGTTTTGGGGCCTTGGTCATAGCATTGGTCCTATGGATTTTTCCTCTTAGCACCAAGTGCTAACAAATTTAGAGACAAGTGAGGTTATCAGCATCACATGCCAAGTGTCAAGGGAGGTGACATAGGTCATTTCAAGCCCAATAAGAACGAGGGAAAACCCAAAAATTTTAGAGAGTAAATTATTTTCTTTGGAAAAATAGAAGGCACTCATAGGAGGATTTTGTATGTTTGAAATTGTGATAGGATACAGTTACAGGTGAATTGATTGATCCAAGGAAGTTGATGTGAGGAATTATAACTTATTGGAACAATGCAACTGAAGGATGGATTATATAATCACTTTAGCAGAGTGTAACCCAACAACTGGAGATGATATATAATCATTGAAATAGTCAACATAAAGTTTTTAAGGAGGAAAATATGCCTACTAACCCAAGATTTTAGATTGAAATAAGAAATTTCCTAATAATTTCAAAAGAAAGTAATATGTGGTTTCTAAAACAAAACTAATACGGGGATCAAGAATATGGGGGATAGTCAAAGGTCCTATAACCATTAAGAAGATGCTAGATCCATGAACTTGAGCATGGGTAATTCATGGAATAGAGTCGAATGGGCATGGATGGGATATGTCGAGACTTGGTTGAAATTGTAAGGAGCCTCAAAATGGAGGTGCTCATCCACAAAGTTGATAATGATAAGCCGATAAGAGAACAAAAACATATTAATAACCAAATTTTAAAGGGTTTAAACAATTTATTGATCTATATTGGATAATTATATATTTTTTCATCCATCTAAATGCTTTCAAAGTGGAAAAAGTGGAGGAATAAACTCTTAGGATGATTTTCACTTGTGGAACCCGGTTTCAAAAATTGGGGGTCTGAAAAATTTCGAGATCATCCTGTGGAATTTTTTTTGTAGGGGTATAAATTTTCTGCTTTAGTTTACACCATTTTATCCTATTCTACATACAAAGACCTTTCCAACAAGGAAAAAAAATTCCTTAATCGAAGTCTGTATGCAAAAGTTATGCCACTTGAAAGTTGACCTTCCTGTTTTCACCACCATAGTTTGAGAGGATGCTATGTTAGCCCCCATAACTCATGGGAAAGGGGATTGCGATGTGGTTATGATGAAGAAGGCTCTAGAAACTTCATACTGTAACTATGGTTAGAAGTTTATGCAATCAAACCTAACCATTAGTAGACTATTAGTCTATGTTATAACCGAGCCACCAGGAGGAAAAGGGGTTCCATTATTTCAAGTGCATTTGCTCCATAGCTAAGGAAAAATAGATGAGAGGGATAGAGAGAGAGTACAAAAATAGGATTTTTGAATTTTAATAGCCCACAGGCCACAGGCCTTACTTATTTGTACTCACATCTATTTTCTATTCCAAAAAAGGGACTAGAGTGACCTCACCTTCCAGTTGGGTTTTCTCTTGAAAGGGTTTCCCAAGTCATATCTTGTGTCAAATGTGTTTGTGAGGTTTTATTTCATTGTTCTCTAGTTTCTACATTTTTTTTTTTAATTCACATGCATGAACTAGTAACAATATTATACAAATCCATAAATTTAAAAGAAATAAGATTTGTAATAGTGTAGAATTTTATATTTTAAATATAATTCTATTAGATCTATTGTGACGAACTTTCCAGTGGAATTTCTATAACAGTTTATGGATAAAATTGGTATTAGATCATTTTTATTTGGTTATATTGCAGATCTTTATAGGGGATCTAGGTAAGTTGAGCCAAACGTCATAAAAACCCAGTCATGGTTAATGGATTTGTGAACAACCCTTATGATTCTTCAGAGGAGAAGTTTTCACAACTGGAAAAATAAGTTGCTAATATAAATCATAATGTAAATCCCCTCATTGTGGACTTAAGTAGTGAGATTGGGATATCTGGAGAAGATAGGGGTTCTAATGCAGAGGAAAAATCAAAGGGGGGATCAGGAAATTAGGAAGAAACAAACAACCAACCAAAGAAAGGATGTGGAAAAGATCAACCCAATCTGAGTGTTGTGAATCATTCATAGTCCTTGTTTAAAATGGATGTGAAGGTCAATATCAAGTCATACCATGGTGAGATAAATTCTCTAAAGCTAAATCATTAGTTTTAGTAACTAGAAGTGTATTTCAGTGTCCATCAAATTGAGGAAGAATAGAAGATATCATCTGCGCAACTAAAATTACAGAGCCATGCCCTAAGTAAGTGGGAAATCCACATGGAGACCTTGAGGTTGGAGGGAGAGCCTCTAGGGACTAAGTTGGAGGACTTAAAAACCATCATAAATTTAGTTTTACCCTGTTGGGTATGAAGAGTACCATAGGATCTCGTGGCACTACTTTAGGAAAAGGTTAGGGAAATGTGTGTAGGAGTACACCATAGAGTTCAAAAAGATGGACATAATGTTGGGTATCTCCCCAAAGAACCTAGTTGTACTCCTTACATATTTGGGGGATATATTCCACCATCTATGGGAGCAAGTGATGTTTTTCAAGCCCAAATCAGTGGATGAGGCTTATGTACAGGCATAATACTTGGAAAACATAGGCTTGAAGAAAGGGAAATCAAGTGGATCAAAGTAGAAGGAGAAACATAGTTCTTGTAGGGAAGGGAATAAGAGTCGGGAAGGGGAATATATAAAAATAAAGTATTGATGGCACGTTGCTGTAAAGATCCTAGCAACCAATACAACCACTAAAACATTGACAACCATACAGAGGATAAGTGTTGGAAGTTTCATCCAAAGCTTAAGTCGAAGAATAAAAGGAAAGACAATACGAAGAGAATCTCATGGCCACTGATTCAAGAAGCCAAGTTGCAAGTATCTTGGATGTGGATGAGGACATCATTTGTACATAAGTGCAAAAGGATGTGAATCTGAGTATCCTTTAGCAATATCAAGAGAAATAAATGACCAAACTCTTTAATCTAATGATATAGGTCAAGAAGACCAAGATTGATGCTTTGTTTGAATCATAATCATAAGCAAACCTCACTGCAAAAGAGTTGGTCAAGAAGTTGGGGTTGGAAGTTTGTGATCATCAAAGACCATATCCACTAGGATGGGTAAATAAGGATGCAGAGTTGAAGGTAACAAAATAGTGCAAAAATAAATTTTATATTAGTGTTTATTTTATTGATGAAGTATAACTAGATGTGGTTCCCCTTTATGCATGTGGTGTCGTGTTTAGGAGTCCCTACATGTACATGTGAGATAAAATATTCATGCAGAGATCCAACTAGTATCATCTCATCAAGGATGGACACTGAAATACACTTCTAGTTACTAAAACTAATGATTTAGCTTTAGAGAATTTATCTCACCATGGTATGACTTGATATTGACCTTCACATCCATTTTAAACAAGGACTATGAATGATTCAC
>Ga0181468_100063_pt1 | contig 16224 bp, 14 predicted proteins | sample InSIn1SAF170_2_FD_119080 | JGI IMG/M metagenome (GOLD analysis project Ga0181468, IMG submission 119080) | Clean room microbial communities from NASA Spacecraft Assembly Facility at Jet Propulsion Laboratory, Pasadena, California, USA -... ... | reverse complement strand
CAAGACCCCTCAGATCGACTAGATTTGATGTTGGTCGAACAAACCAGAAATAGGAGAACGATCATTTACCTTGCCATAGAGCGTCAGCTTCTACCGGGACACCTCTTTTGATGAGCCAATCAAGTCCAAGGACGGTGGTCTCCAAGGTACGATGCATGGGGCTAGTGATTATGCGCTCGACCTTGTCGGCGAGCGGCAGATGCTGGCGAAGGTGCTGCTCGAGCGCGCGGCATTGCTGCCGACCCAAGTCAGAAAGCTCCGGGTCGGGGATGTCATATTCTTGTGCAGGACGTCAGGCAAGATGCATTCAGAGACGCCTCAGCGGTGAAGGAGAGCACTTATGATTGACGTTGTGCAGTGCTTGGCCATGTCTGATCAGGATGACGGTGGGAGGCATTGCTTTTAAAAAGCGGTGTGGTTGTCTGCTTGATCGTGTAGACGGATGAATGATAGACTCTAGGAAACAAGAATATGATAGCACTTTGTTGTTGATGGGAAGAAGGACAGCTTTGAGCTTCCACAGCGCGGGCCCAACCTAACTTCTGCTGGGTGACAGGCGTTTTCGTTTTTCTCGAAGGGTGACGACGAGATGCAAGCTTGAGCCCCAGCGCAACAAGCCCAAAGAGGCTCAGACCGACGAATTGGCCAATGCTTTGAGGTCGAAAGGTGTTTACAGGGCACAACAACAACCGAGAAACGAGATGCTAGCAAGCTGGCTCGAATTCAATCGGCACTTAAAGGCCTTCTGATCAATAATAGGGCGAAGGGCGCAGACGTCAATAGCAGATGGAGGTGAAGCGTAGGCTATTTTTGAGTACATACCCGCTTGGCACCCCAGGTACTTTACGGTCGGGATCACCGAGTGGCACCATGTCGGGATGGCGACGGTATTTATATGCAGGAACACGAGAGACACAAGCCAATTGAGAGGGCTGTGATGGAGTTGAAGGGTATGAGCTGCTAAGTATGGTGGTCGGATGGCAGCTAGTCAGGCGTGCAGGCACAGGGAAGAAACAGAATTGGAGGGCTGGTCTGAAACAAGGGACCTGGATCAGATTGCCTGAGAAACAGCTCTCTCTGGGGACTGTATTTTGGGGCCGTGCTTATAAAGAGCTCGTTGCTTGCCCCTTCCGCCAACTCTCGTTTTCCCTCTCTGCTCCTCCATTGATTCACTCCATATATCTTCTTTTCGCTTCTTAATAGCTCCTGCATCTGCCAGGCTTATAGACATCACGAAGCTTGCGACCCATCTGCTTTCATTTCATACTCAAGTGTTGAGGATACTCCGTACACTATTTACACGACAAGATGTGGTGAGTAAACAGACCGAGATCAGCAACAACAAGGCCGAACGAGTGACAGAAGGAGGTGCTAACGACGATTAACAGTGGCATTTTCGGCTACGTCAACTACCTGGTGGAGAAGGACAGAAAGACAATTCTTGACACTCTCGTGAATGGTACGTCTCACGCGACCCCTGACTTCGGACAAGAGTCACAGCAAGCGCATTCGGCTGACGCATAGCAGGTCTTGCGCGTCTCGAGTACCGTGGATATGATTCAGCTGGTCTGGCAATCGACGGAGACAAGAGAAACGAAGTGTTCGCTTTCAAGGAGGTTGGCAAGGTCGCCAAGCTGAAGCAGCTCATCGAGGAGGAGAAGCCCGATCTTACAAAGGTCTTTGACGCACACGCCGGTATTGCCCACACTCGTTGGGCCACCCACGGTCCCCCTTCGCGTGTCAACTGCCACCCCCACAGGTACGCAAGAAAGAGCTGCAGCAGAAACATACACAAGTCTAATACGTGGTTCCCCACAGATCCGACCCCAAGTGGGAGTTCGCCGTCGTCCACAATGGTATCATCACCAACTACAAGGAGTTGAGAGCTCTGCTCGAGACCAAGGGCTTCAGATTCGAGACCGAGACCGACACCGAGGCCATCGCAAAGCTGGCCAAGTATATCTTCGACGAGCACCCGAACATCGATTTCACCACCCTCGTCAAGGCCGTCATCAAGGAGCTCCAGGGCGCCTTCGGTCTGCTGCTCAAGTCAATCCACTTCCCCACCGAAGTTGTCGCTGCCCGCAAGGGTTCTCCCTTGGTCATTGGTGTCCGCACACAGAGAAAGATGAAGGTCGACTTTGTCGATGTTGAGTTCGGTGAGGATGGCCCTCTCCCCGCTGAGGCTGCTTCCCAGAACGTCGCATTGAAGAAGTCCAACAACCTCCTTGCTCCTCCTGACAAGAGCCTGCTCCACCGCTCTCAGTCGCGCGCTTTCTTCTCCGAAGACGGTGCTCCTCAGCCCATTGAGTTCTTCCTGTCCTCCGACCCATCCGCTATTGTCGAGCACACCAAGAAGGTCCTTTACCTCGAGGACGACGACATTGCCCACATTCACGACGGTCAGCTGAACATCCACCGTCTGTCCAAGGACTCTGGCGCCTCCAACGTCCGTGCCATTCAGACCATTGAGATTGAGCTCCAGGAGATCATGAAGGGCCGCTACGACCACTTCATGCAGAAGGAGATTTTCGAGCAGCCCGAGTCGATTGTCAACGCTATGCGCGGTCGTCTTAACACCGAGAACAAGACCATCACTCTTGGTGGTCTCAAGCAGTACATCACCACCATTCGTCGTTGCCGCAGAATCATCTTCATCGCTTGTGGTACTTCGTTCCACTCGTGTATGGCTGTTCGCGGTGTTTTCGAGGAGCTGACTGAGATTCCCATCTCGGTCGAGTTGGCCTCTGACTTCCTTGACAGACAGGCCCCTGTCTTCCGTGACGACACTTGCGTTTTCGTTTCTCAGTCTGGTGAGACTGCCGACTCCCTCTTGGCTCTCCGTCACTGTCTCGAGCGTGGTGCTCTGACCGTCGGTATTGTCAACGTTGTCGGTTCGTCCATCTCGATGATGACCCACTGTGGTGTCCACATCAACGCTGGTCCCGAAATTGGTGTCGCCTCGACCAAGGCCTACACCTCTCAATTCGTCTGTATGGTTATGTTCGCTCTGTCTCTTAGTGAGGACCGTGCTTCCAAGCAAGCCAGAAGAGAGGCAATCATGGACGGTCTTGGCAAGATATCTGAGCAATTCAAGGAGATTCTCCAGCAGGATCAGGACATCAAGAACTTGTGCCTCAAGTTCAAGAACCAGAAGTCCCTGCTTCTCCTTGGTCGTGGTGCTCAGCACGCCACTGCTCTCGAGGGTGCTCTGAAGATCAAGGAAATTTCCTACCTTCACTGCGAGGCTGTCATGTCTGGTGAACTCAAGCACGGTGTGCTTGCTTTGGTCGACGAGTCTCTTCCCATTGTCATGATCCTTACCCGCGACAGCCTCTTCGCCAAGTCATTGAACGCTTACCAGCAGGTCATTGCTCGCAAGGGCCGCCCCATTGTCATTTGCAGCAAGGGCGACAGCGAGTTCCCTGGTGACAAGACCGACAAGATTGAGGTTCCCCAGACCATTGATGTTCTGCAGGGTCTGCTCAACGTCATTCCTCTTCAACTCATGGCCTACTGGTTGGCCGTTGCTGAGGGCTTGAACGTCGACTTCCCCAGAAACTTGGCCAAGAGTGTCACTGTCGAGTAGATGCGACATCTCTCTTTACCAAGATTTAGCACAGAACTCTTTCTCGTTTTTATTGCATGGGAGCTCGGATGAAGGTTATGGGGAGTTGGGAAACAACCGGAGTATACATGGAAATGGGGTCATCAAAGTCTGTCTGTCTCTTTGCTCTCAGGTGTTTACCAGAGAATATATCGAAAATGCATTTAAACTTCACTCTTCTAGTGCCGCGGATCGTGAGCTGTCCTTTTGAAGGGTTCCAAAAGTATGTCATCATACTGTGGCATGTCCTAACAGGCTTATCCAGCACATAATGTGGATTATGAGCGGCCGAGTTCCTCATTCAGAATCTGTGAGGCGTTAGAATGTGTCCTATCGCTGCTCTTTATGCCGGAGGTACCATCCGGAGCCTCAGCCCCACTTAACGACGTCACTAACCTAGCATCCAATAACGAATATATTTAACTCGAGCCTCCTCTGCCTTCTCGAACAACTATAAATTTCGAATCGATTTCATAAAACATAGCAACAATGGTCAACGTCTTCATAACAGGAGCCACTGGTTACATTGGCGGCGACACGCTATATGAGCTTTACAACAAGCACCCCGAGTACTCATACACTGCCTTGGTTCGCACACCTGAGAAGGGCAAGTCAGTGACCGACAAGTTCCCCAAGGTCAAGACTGTACAAGGAGACAATGACAGCAGCGATCTGCTGAAGGAGGAGGCTTCCAAGGCTGACATCGTTATTCGTAAGCTGAACCAATGCTTGTGCCAATACATCGTTTACTGACTTGACAGACACCGCGGATGCTTCTGACCACGAGGGAGCCGCAAAGGCTATTGCTGAAGGTCTTGCTTCCGGTCACAGTGCTTCCAAGCCCGGATACTGGCTTCACACTGGTGGCACCGGTATCTTGACCTACTTCGATTCATCAGCCGACAAGTTTGGTGAACATACCGACAAAGTCTTCGATGACCTGGATGGCGTAGACGAACTCATCAACCTCCCTAAGGAAGCCTTCCACAAGAACGTTGACGAGATAGTCATCAACGCTGGCACAAACGCTGGTAGTGCTGTCAAGACTGCCATCGTCTGCCCTCCCACCATCTACGGTGATGGCCGTGGTCCTTCCCTTACCCGTGGCCGCCAGGTTTATGAACTCGCCAAGAGTGTCCTGGAGATCCAAGCTGGCCCCCTCATTGGCGGCGGCAAGGCAATGTGGAACAACGTACACGTCCACGACCTTTCTCGCGCCTTTGTCCTGCTCGTCGAGGAAGCAGCAAAGAACAACACCGACCCCAAGCTCTGGGGCAGCAATGGCTACTACTTCACCGAGAACGGCGAGCACGTCTGGGGAGAATTGAGCAAGGTCGTTGCTGAGAGTGCTAAGCAGCAAGGTTTCCTCAAGGAGGTCAAGATGGAGCAGATGGACATGGAGACAGCCAAGAAGACTGCTGGCTTCGAGGCCGTCAGTTGGGGCTGGAACTCCAGAGGCAAGGCCAGAAGATTCAAGGAGGTGCTCGGCTGGAAGCCTCAGGAGAGAAGCATTGAGGACGAGGTGCCGACCATTGTCAAGAACGAGCACGAGAGATTGCAGCAGGAGAAGAAGTAGAGTGCTAGCAGTGGCTCTTCAAGGACACGTGAATTTACGCTAGTCAAACCCTAATGAAATCTTCATGACTACTCCCCTCGTCTCTCTATCGCATCGTATCCAGAATGTCGTAATAAAGAGGACATCCTCCCGTGTGCTGAACTTCGTCACGCGCATGCTGTGGAAATGCACATCCCAGCCCTGCATCTTCCGGAGCCTGAGCTCTTCGATGATCTGGTATACCCATCATACTCCTAAAACAGATTGTCACGCGGCTACGTCGAAGGTTGGCGGATGGAGGACTGTTCCTCAGGAAGCGTGAAAAAGAGCCAAAAGCCCATCTGTTTTGAAAGTAATGTACAATCGTGGTATGCCGATACAAAGTCCCCCCAATGATTAACGCCGATTTGTGCAGATTGATGGCAAGGAAAGTAAGGATCGAAGAACAGTTTAGTTCTTGGGCCACTTCTTCCAACCTCTTCCGTGACCTCTCTCCTTCCAGTGACGGATCATCTCGGGCATAGCAACCATAGCCTTCTCGCGCTGTTCCAATCTGCCCTTGAGCGTACGCTCCCACATCTTTCCCTTGACCTTCTGACCAACACCAGTTCCCTTGACGCGAAGACCGTGCTCGGCACGACGGCGAGCGACCTCCTCAGGCAGCTTGTGTGTGTATGGCAGCAGAGAGACAACGTTGTGCTTGATGGCGAGCTTGATGATCTCGGATTGCTTGCGGAGAGAAAAAGAGGCGGGCTGCCACCTTTGAGTGATGGGGTTCTTGAACGGCATGAAAGGGTTTTCGGATTGCAGCGGCGATTCCAAAACGGCGTTCTCTGGGATTGAAGTAGGGGTGTTTGCATTTGCGTCGGCCGAGGAAGTGTTGGCGGCGATGGTTGCACCGGCAGTAGATTGTGAGAGAGCCGGCGGCGGGTAGCGCTTGAAGAAGTTGAGGAGTCGTGGAGGAAGTGATTGTGCAAGTCGCACATGCTCTGGGTTGATTGTCGCCATATCGTCTGCAATGTCTGGTCTGACCTCGTCGGCGCGGAAAGAGCGATTCAAGGTCTCAAGATGGAATTGGAGAATCTAAGCGGGATTTGCCGTTCTCCGGCCGCAAGCTCCCAGTCGGCGGCGTCATGGTCAGTGTCCGCCGGCGTGCTTGAGTACCTGCCCAGCTAGAACAGCTTCACGGCATCCATCTCGAGCAATCATTCAACCTTGTGTTTCTGTCTTGTCAACTCTGCCAGGTCGCGCCTTCCACATCGACGTCTCATCCCGATTTCACTACCTCCTCCACTAATCCTCGTCTAATACATTCGTCACAAGCATGGTGAGTAGATGCATACCGCGGCCACCTTGAATGATCGCAGCTAATCACAACCATCTAGTCGAACCCCTTCTCAATAAGTTCGTCGTACCCTCGCCATCCTTCACTGATCTTCGACTAATACCTCGTACAGACGGCGGTGCCTGTGTTGCCATGGTCGGCAAGGACTGTGTCGCCATCGCCTGCGATCTCCGCCTCGGTCTCCAGGCCTTGACCGTTTCCAACAACTTCCCCAAGATCTTCAACTATGGCGACGTATATCTGGGCTTGACTGGTCTTGCCACCGATGTCCAGACTGTCAGCGAGCTGTTCCGTTACAAGGTCAACATGTACCGCCTGCGCGAGGAGCGCCAGATCTCGCCTCAGACCATGGCCAACCTCGTCTCATCCTCCCTCTACGAGAAGCGTTTCGGCCCATACTTCATCAGCCCCGTCATTGCTGGCATCAACCACACCACCGGAAAGCCCTTCATCTGTGGCTTCGACAGCATCGGCTGTATCGACTTTGCGAAGGACTTCATTGTCAGCGGAACTGCCAGCGATCAGCTCTTCGGTACTTGCGAAGGATTGTGGGAGCCTGATCTTGTACGAACCGCCATCTGCATACCTTGAAGAAGGGTCATATACTGACATACACAACAGGGCCCTGAGGACCTCTTCGAAACCATCTCACAAGCTCTGCTCAACGCCGTCGACCGTGATGCTCTATCAGGTTGGGGAGCACACGTCTACATCATTGAGAAGGACAAGGTCACCAAGAGACTGCTCAAGGGCAGACAGGATTAAACAAGGCCGGACCAGGTGCGAATCAGACCACGGTCGGTAAGGCACGTACGTATTCCCTGTACAACACGAAGGAGGGCATTGGCATTGCGGACGGCGCTCAGGAGTTGAAAGGCCGCCATCACATGCGCGGCTGTCACGTTACGTCTTTCTTAGGTTCTTCTCATGAAATTTACGGCCCAAATCATGGCTTCTCAACATTTTTCCGCCATTCTCCTTTCTTGCTCGTTTCTCGTTCGGCTCACATCCGTCCAACTCCGTTTCTGATGTGTCAACAGGTCGCTTGCTTGATCGATCATGCTCACGCGGCGTTGTCGACCAACTGTTGGGACACTCACAATTCTTTGAACCACATGCAACCATTAACCTTAACTACCACTCGCATACCATTCAACACCTATTCAAGTCAATTTAACCGCCCAATAGATCTGGCAGGGTTTGTATCCGGCCACGGTAGCCGAAGTCTCCGCAGATTTTCCTGAGGTGTGTACACCGGCGCCTAACTCCTGAGCGCTTATATGAGACTCTCATAGGAATGTATCACATAATGCTCATACAAGCTTTTGACAAGCAACGACCAATGTTGGTGGCACTGTACTGGTCTTGCTGTTGGTTGTGGTTGTGGTTGTGATGCACCACTTGCCGCGAAAACTCTCAAGCACGTAAAGACCAGACTTCGCGTCTACAGTTGCTGCCTTTGGCTAATGTCTGCACGACCAGTGCGATATTGATGTCTTTCTCACGGGTCTACTCCCCTGCGTTGTCGATCTACCCGCTTTCGTCGTTCTTGCAACAACAAATTGCAGTATGCTGTACTGCTCGATTTGTCTGACATGCCAGGGTTTGGCTGGGCCCCCTGTTTGTGCACATTGGCACAGGCAATGATCGAAATGCCTTCCCTATGCAGCTCTCAGGTGACCTTTCTTGCATGCTGCCATGCTGTATGGCGTCCAGCCGTGCCAACGGCTTTGCATATACACCCATCTTGTCACTCAGGGCGTGGCCCGGCTGCACGGCTGTGCCACGCGAGAATATCGATTAAGATCCTAGGGCCTTCCACCTTGCGTGAACACCTCGGCAGAATAGCTTTCCGTGTCATGGTATCTCTGCCTAGTCCAGCACTTTGGGACTCCAACACTCTCTCAAGCTAGTTCACCCCGCCACCAACCAATACAGCATTCTGCCCCTCTTGGCTTGGAAATGACATATGGTTACTCCTATCTTGCTTTATGCTGTGAACTCTACCATGCTCTTGGGGAAAGAACTTTGGGATAGCTCATTGCTAATTGCCAACAGTAAGTTGCTCTAACGTGGTTGGTGAGAAGTCCCCGATGCAACATCTTCTTCTAGGCTTCAGGACTCATGTCTGTTGTACTGCGTGAAGATATATAGGAGCGAATATCTTCTCTTGCATCCTTCTTGTACATCAGGAAGACTTTGATCAAGGACAACAGATCAATTCGTTCATCGCCGCTGTTCTCAATCTGCTTAGGAAGTCACCACTCCCACCTCCTTCAAGCACTCCTCACTGCAGCTTGATCCGATCCACAAACTCGATTATTCTGTCAACCCAAGTCACAACGATTCGACATGACTACACCCATGACTCCTCAGTCTCAGGCCAATCCTCAGTCAAGCCCACCGTGAGCACCACCCTCTGCGGGACCCTCAACAGACCGATTCGCTAACATGACTGTAGCCGCATCTTGACTGCCGTCCAGACCAAAATAGCATACAACGTGGGAACACTGAGTCCGACCTCTCAAAAGCATGCTCAAGAAGGCCTCTGCGATGGCAGAATGTCAATGACCCGCTGTTACAAGCACGACGACGACTATTACTTCGAACTGCAAGAAAAAATCCGCGTCAAGGTTTCTGACGAGGAAACTCCTACCTGCTCGAGTTGCTCAAACTCCGATGGTCGTGCCTGTCGACACATTTGGTGGGTCAATGATCAGATTTTGAACACTAAAGTTGCTCCTCACGATAAATCTCGCGCTCAATACGAAATTTCTCGTGATGGGCAGGCTGCTCGTGAGAATGGAAGAGCGAATCAAGAGAAGGAAGGAGAACCTTTCATGTTTTACGACTATCTGGATGAGACGGAGCTTCCTAGGGTTGCAAAGCTCGGAGGTTGGTGGATGCAAGACCCCTCAGATCGACGAGATTTGATGTTGGTCGAACAAACCGCCGCAAACATTTTGTCGGCTTTTGAGCCTTGTGGTATTCTGTCCAAGCAGCATGGCCAAGACAATCTTGAGATGTTGCAACGCGAGTCGCAGTGAGTTTGACCTATCTTTGCACTGACATCTAACATTGCCGTGATCTGACTTGTTGCAGAGCACTCTTTGCACGATACAGAAACGAAATGATCAGACAGGTCAAATCGGCCCCTTTCCTGCTCATCGCTCTGGGAGCAGCCGTACCTGAAGCCGAGCGAGACTTGCTCCATCTCACGAAAATCCACAGCCGCATCGAACGTGTCTTTTTCGACTTCGGATACTGGAGAGTGATCCGCTCGCCCAACGAGAGCAATCTCGATGCGACCGCAGAAGCTCTCCATAACGAGATTGGCTACCTACAGTCCTTTGTCCTAGATCCCCGTCACTATGGTAAGATGGGAATTTCTCTCCAGGGCAGGATCGGTGGTATTCTGCTTTACACTCTAGAGCAATTGATTGTCCATGCTGCAGATGTTCATGACAGTGCTGCTGTGACTACACCACAGTACTCCGGACTCAGTCTCAAGGATAGAAGCTTGCTCCATAAGATGATCGACCCAACCTCGCAGAGCATGTTTGCACTCGACGTGCTCGGTAAGCTTGGCCAGGAAGTGTTGCACAACGAGATGGTCCAGGAAAGGGCTGAAAGGCTTGCGGATCTACTCAGAAACGAGCCCGTGCCAGAGGTATACATTCAGGAACTGGAAAAACTCGTTGGACTTGTCGGATGATTCCAGGAAGGGGCGGGATAGTCTTGCGGAAATCTCCTTTGTTCCCTTCCTTTTCTTTTTTTACATCTCTTGCTTTGCGTCTCGGGCGCTTAGGCCTTTTGTCTTCTCCACCTAATATATATGTTCGTCTTTCCTTTAGACTATATCTGGTTCATAGCCAAGAATATCAACTATCCTTTGTTGAATGAGCTTCGGCTTCCAGCTGCTCCTTTCGCGCTTTGAGATCCTTCAAGCATTTGATATCGGCATAACCTTCAGGCATTATATCATTCCAGTCCGGATTGAGAGGTATCCGACAAGAATGGCAGAGATAGCTATCGTTGTCCGTGGATTTCCACCACACTCTGTTGCCTCCCCGTCTCGTCCACGCACAACCAGTGCAATAGTGCTCGGTCGATCGATCGTAGCAAACAGGCCGATAGGTCTTCCACGGCAATTCATCGCGAAACCATGGCAATCTGCGTATCCAATGCCTCAAAAGCTGACTGAAACGATAACGCTGGCCTTGCTTGTACTTGTCACGCCAAGCTTTGGCAGTATTGAGCTTCTTTGCCCGGAACACTGGATCACTGTGGTACCGAAGGTCGTGTGCATGTCGAGAACGATCTATGTAATCTCTAAGGGCCTTTGGATCCAGGCGGAGGAGGTCGTATTGTGCTTTTGAGACATGATGGGGGTGGGAGAGAGAAAAGCAGCGAGAGAATGATGGTGGCCAGAGTGAGGGCCTGGATATTCCGAGTGTTCTCAAGAAGACCGAGTTCATGGTTAAATGGGAATGACTGCGTCAACGATCTTTCCTTGGATTCAAAACGCAAAGCTGATGCATGCCATGAATTTGTCCGAGGTGTTGATTGTAAATGTGCAGTAGTGCAATGCACGTGAGAAAGGAGGGACGGTAAACGCCAAGACAATTTCGAGCGTCATTCGTTGTGGCCTTGCAGCAACTTTTGAGTCACGGACAACCGCATCCTTTGTCTACCCAGATATCGCCTTCTACACCTCACTAAACGCATTCTTTGGATCAGATAGACACCGCAATCATGGCTGATATTGTCAGTAGCGTCGGAGCGCATGTCGGAAAAGGGAAAATCGGCTGACGGAGTGAAATATAGGAAGAGCGCAAGCCGCGCAAGTCGGTCGCCTTCAGCGAGGGCACCACCATCGTCGACAGCAACGGCGAGGTCACCGAGGCCACTGAGCAGCATGGCGACAAGTCGAGCGCCGAAGCTCACTCTTCCGGTACGATCAAGAAGCTCTCCGCAGCCCAAGAAGCACAAGAAGAGGACACCAGCTCACCAGCCACCGCGCCAGCAGAAGGAGGAGTCGATGAGATGACCGCCATGTTCGAGGGCCTGGCCAAGAAGAAGAAGAAGTCATCCAAGAAAGAAAAGTCCGCCGACGACGCAGAGGCACCCGCCGCCGACGCCGAATTCGACCCCTCCGCCCTCAAGAAGAAGAAGAAGAAGGCCAAGAAGGTCGAGGCCGACGACTTTGAGGCCAAGCTGGCCGAAGCAAACGCCAACGAGGACGCCAACGAGAACGAGGAGCCCGTCGTGCAACAATCTACCAGCCAGGAGGGCGACTTGGAGAAGGGAACCGGCATCTGGCAGCACAGCAACACCACACCCATCGAGTACCCTCTGCTCCTCACCCGCTTCTTCTCTCAGCTCAACCACCACAACCCCGATCTTGCCTCTAGCGGTGGCAAGTCGTACAAGATCCCCCCTCCCCAGTGCTTGCGCGAAGGAAACAAGAAGACCATTTTCGCAAACATTTCCGAAATCTGTCGCCGTATGAAGAGAACCGACGAACACGTCACTCAGTTCCTGTTCTCCGAATTGGGTACTTCTGGTTCCGTTGCTGGTCAGGGCCAGCTTGTTATCAAGGGTCGTTTCCAGCAGAAGCAGTTGGAGAACGTCCTGAGAAGATACATTGGTGCGTCAAACTCTCCCTTGTCAAAAACTCCAATTTTTTGCATTTCTGTTTCTCTACAAAAAGGACACTGAAAGCTAACACACTACCCAAACAGTCGAGTACGTTACTTGCAAGACTTGCCGCTCGCCGGATACCGAGCTCAACAAGGGTGAGAACCGTCTCTACTTCGTCACCTGCAACTCGTGCGGTTCCAGACGTTCAGTCTCCGCCATCAAGACCGGTTTCTCGGCCCAAATCGGCAAGCGCAGAAGACAGCAAGCTTAAACGAGCGATATGTATATCCTTCACGTCTCTCCTTTTTCTTTCTCTCCCTCTGCCACGCATCCCATCACCCAAAAATTTCATGTTTTTTCTATCTTGTTGGTAGCGTCACGCGGAAATGGATTTTCAGTTTGTCCAGCCTTGAAATGTCGGTGCGGCGCTTGACTTCATTGTCAAACTCGTCTTCCAAAGCGCTAGTCCCCTGAGGATCCGCGTCAAAGACGACGGGCCAGCGTGTGGGGACGGATGAAGTCTTTACGGGGAGTTGTATCAAAGTGGGCGCGCTCTCGTCCTCGAAGCTGTTTTCGCGTAAAATGACACACAGGTCGCGCTGGAAGGGACGGCAATTGTAATGAAAAGTCGTAAACAGTTCATCTTCGTTGAGTCTGTGTTGCAGGAAGCAAGTGATGCAGTAGTGTGCCAGTGTCTTTGTGATGTCGTTTTCGTTTGGCAGGTGCTTGTATGCGTAAGCTAGTGCTTTGCAGAGATCGTTGGGTGGGCCTGGGTAGCTGGTTGAAAGCTCCAATTCGAGGAATATACGTGCTTTGACCATTGTTTTCAGACTGCTGATGTCGTAGACGGAGGCTAGGTGGAAGATCTCTATGTGTAGTAAGACGGACATCTGGTCGTGGAGACAGTCATTGGGTACGTAGTGTTCGCATGTGTAGATGTGTCGGAGCATGCATATCACGGCCGCAAGGGATGTATCTTCGATCGAACATTTCGGTCCGCTTCTAGACTCCTCGAAGCTGAAAGCCAGTACCGGTGAGACCAGTGCTATTGTTACCAAGTTCAGGTTCTTCAGCACTGTAGTCTTATGCGTGTACGGGTCCATGACTGTCAGAGTGCCTTCACCTCCTTCGGCGTGCATGGACAGGAAGGAAGTGTCGTCTACTGTTTGCATCTCTCTCGATTTTCGCATGACAGACAGCGGAGGGTCTGCAATATAGCTGTCCTCCGCATCTGGGATACCACGGCCTCGTTCACCTCCATAACGATCCAACGATTCGACGAGACGTTGGCGAGAATCCTGGGTGAGCGGATGGTCTCCTCCAACAATCTCGGGTGGTGAGTCTTGGAAGCGGTCAATCAGAACATGTTCTTGCTCAGCGCCTGGAATGGTACTGTCTCTCGGGTTCGCGTGGTGCTCTGGTGGGCGTTGAGCTCTGCGGGAGTGGGTGGCCCGTATCTTTTCCGCAATAGCGTTATACCGTAAATCCGCGGCGCGGTCTCTTTCGAAGTCGTCTTCTTCCTCTTCGTGCTTGCGTGAGAATGCACGACGTCGAAGTGTTGATTGGGCGAACCTGTCATCGTCTGCAGTCCAGTCGAGGTAGTCGTTATCGCCGCTTGCTTGTCCTGGTTGATGAGAGGGAGCAGACGGCAGCTGTAGCTCTTCCTCGTCCATGTTGTCGTATTCACGGTACCACTGCAGCCTAGAGTCCAGCTCTCGGAAAGCGTCGAGGTTATTCAATTGACGCATGCGCTCTCTGGCAGGTGGTTTAGGCGGCATTTTGTGAATAGATTGGAGCACGAAGGGCTTCATGGTGGAGATGTGGAAGGAAGGAGCGAAAGTCTTTAAAGGAAACAGAGAGAGCTGTGGATTGTTGAAAACGCTCAATCCTTCTTACCTGTTGGTGTGCAGCTAGGCAGCCGCCAGGGTGTGGCATGTGATCAGAGGTACGGCTTAAGGTACCCAATGAGCTTGCCCTCCCTACCCAAAATCTACGCATTCGTACAAGATCTACGGCTGCATATCGGTCAGTCTGTTCCTGAGTCTATTGTTGTTGAATTGATGATGATTCAAAAGCTCATGGTTTGCGGTGATGTTTCGAGGCAGCAGTTGTGGTGGCGGTCTTGACAGGGTTGCGGCTCGACACCGTAGCGTACGATCTCATCAAGCCACCGAAGATCTGAGCGGAGAAGACATCTGCTGTAATACGTGAGAACTTATTGTAAGAAACACTCTTGTTGCCTCGATGGTCCAAAAGCGCCCAAGACACGTCTTGAAGAAATGTTGACCTAACCCTCGATTGCATCCCACGATCCCACGGTGCTCAAGGATGACGAAGCTTGGCGGCACCCTCGCTACCGACGACAGTTACGTTGAATTGGGATGCATACAGTACTCAAGTCCTCTTGTCTGTCAGCCTCAACTACATCTTCCGCTCTTCTGAATCATCATCAAGCCATTCATAGCTCAATTGATCCATCGCCCAACCGAATTAGCGACCGAGAACAAGCTTCATCTTTTGCAACCACGACACAGTATGGGCTGGTACTCACTCCTGCCCACGTATTTGAGCGACATTGAAGGTTGGATTTCTAGCATCTTTGTACTATTTACCAGTCTCCCGAGCTATGAATTAGACTAACCGATGTCGACACAGATGTTACTCGGCGTTGTCACGATAGGACCATGGGCTCTCCTCCTTGTCTACGACCTGCTCTTCTACGTCTACCGCTCCTGCGCATACCACATCCCATTCATTGGCGGCAAAGCTCAAGGAAAGAGAAGGCCACGAGCTCCCAGCCTTACCGAAAGGCCGAGTGGTCAACGACGTGACGCTCCGAAGGTGCCGATACCTGCCGCGACGACGGGCACACACCAACACGAAGAAGGACTCGAGAGAAGACGTACAGGGAACAGCTGAGATGGTGGGAGGACTTTGAAGAGCACAGTATTGAATGGCACAGATAAAAGGCCTGGCGCTTTCGTCACGGAGATGCAACACTACGAACATGAGGACGAGCCTTACGAAAGACCTTGATGGTTGCAACAATCGGCACCTTCCTATTCAGCATGAGAACGACTATCACGAAACAAGACAATGACTTTCGCAAATCAAAAAAAGAGTGGTGCATCGTATCTGTTCATTTCTCTCGTGGTCATCATGTCTCAATTAAACTAAACAGCCTTCTCACCAGCCTTCTGCCTGAACCAGTCTCTCAACCACGCTCCCTCCTCCAAATCATGGATGTTCTGGCCTCTGGGACCCAACAATGAGAAGAAGGAGTGATACTCGGTCAATAGCTCTTCTCGCCTCCTCTCAAACTCATCACCCCTGAACTCTTCACCCCAACCACAGTCCTGGAACAGTTGGCGCTTGCAGGCAAACATGTTCTGGACTGCTTTTGCAACCTCGAGTTTGGAGTCCAGTGGTGCTAGTGGAGCTGGGGGCGGTGCAGGTACCTCGGGAATCGGGCAACCATATTCGATGGCTGTATCGCGCAGCTGCTGGGCACTGGCGTGCCGCATGGACAAGATCTTCTGCCGTAATGCCTTGTTGTCTGGCGCATTTTGCTCGACTCCGTCCAGGACCATCCCGATACCCCAGCCTTCTGGTTGTACTTCTCGGGTCGGGGAATGCTCTATCGCGATCCTGTGCTCGGCAGCCAGTTGCTTGAGTTCTTCGACGCTCATGGCGCTCGTGGTACCCGATCGCTCTCGGCCTGATCTTAGCGCCGCATTCAAGGCAGGTATCCTCATTCGTGCTGCCTCGATGTGCTGTTTTAACTTGGCGCGTTCGTCTCTTAGCATCTCCGTCTCTCCGGCGTTTTCTTCGTAGCGGTTACCAGCACCTACGCCAGAGAGAAGGCTTGGTCGCGCGTGTAAATTGAGTGTCTGGCAGCATTCGCCTTCATCGCGCCATGGAATCCAGTCCAGACTGAGTACCTCATTGCGTAGAAGATTCCATGACTCTTCCGTAGCTCGATTGGGTTGATGCTCGTACTCTGTGTGTTCGCTCTTTGAGGCCCAGCGTCTCATTCTCTCTGTAGCCAATATTGTCAGCTGTTGGACATACTGA